>ERZ778018.51-NODE-51-length-274125-cov-49.817120_pt1 | contig 274125 bp, 276 predicted proteins | sample MGYA00375748_ERZ778018 | MGnify/ENA primary metagenome ERZ778018 (study PRJEB29350, sample SAMN05509839) | bioreactor metagenome | biome: bioreactor; material: wastewater | place: South Africa: University of Cape Town | collected 2014-04-22 ...
CGGCGGGAGGCGCGTCATGACCGAGTATGTCGTGAAGATCGGCTTCTGGCTGCGCGCCTACGACAGCGTCACGGTCGAGGCGGATGCCAACCCCGAAGCGATCGAAAAAGCCAAGATCGCTGCGACGACGGCTATGACGTCGACCGCACACCCCGAGCATGTCGAGTTTGACGACCGACGGGAGGGCGTCATCGCCTTTATCGACCGGGTCAACCCGGATGGCCGCGAACCTCTGGTCGAGGATGTCGCGTTCGACGACGATCGCATCCATCCGGACGGCGCGCCCTCTCGAGCCGATAAGGAGCCACAGCCCCGCCGCGTCGTCTTCGCCTACCGCGTGCCCGTCCATGTTGAGGTCGAGGATGGATTGGTTTCCCGCGTCACCGTCATCGACGAAACGCCGGTCGCTGATCCCACTGTCGTGGAAGGCGACGCCAGCTACCTGACGGAAGCGATCGCCGCTGCAGACGATGGCCAAGCGTGGCCCTCCTGGCAGTTTGGGTACTGATGATCGCCATGGCCTGGGCGCCCCACCATCCCGAGGGGCGCCTTTTCTTATGTTGGCCACGGCCGCGACACTGAGAGGGAGAGGTCGGCCGGGAAGGGTTTGAGCCGGTGCGGTCCAAGAGAGAGCGCCGGCCGGCTCGCCCGTTCCCGCTCTCCCGAGGTTCCCTTCATGAACGACCTTTCTCAGGTCGCGGCCGACCAGGCCGCGCCGCCGTCGCCTGTCCATCGTCCCGACGCCCCCGGCGCGATCATCGCCGCCGCCCAGCAGCTCCTCCCACATCTGGAGCGCGGCCAGCGCGTCGACGCCGCGATCCTGCGCACCGCCATGGAAGCGGCTTTCGGCGCCTCCGACGCCTCGGGTGCCTGGGACTGGAAGACGGCCTATGACGCCTGCGAGACGGCGACCGTCCTCTTCCTCCGCAAATACGGAAGGGCGCTGTTCCGCAAAGCCGACTCTCCGGCTTCCCGGCTTTCCGCCTTGACCAAGATCGCCGGCCTTCTCCCCGCCCACACCCGCCGCTCCGCCGAGAGCGAGGCCTTCCAGCAATTCTCCACACCGGCCCCGCTCGGCTTCGCGGCCCTAACCGCGGCCGCTATCGGACCTGCGGACCGCGTGCTGGAGCCTTCGGCCGGAACCGGCCTGCTCGCCATCCTGGCCGAGATCGCGGGCGGGGCGGTCATGCTGAACGAGCTGGCCGAGACCCGGTCGGCGTTGCTCACCTCCCTCTTTCCGGCCGTTCCCGTCACGCGCTTCGATGCCGCCCAGATCGACGATCACCTTGATCCCGCAGCGGTTCCGAGCGTCGTGTTGATGAACCCGCCCTTCTCGGCGATGGCCAACGTCGCCGGCCGCGTGGCCGACACCGCCTATCGCCACATCGCTTCGGCGCTCGCGCGTCTCGCCGACGGCGGGCGGCTGGTGGCGATCACCGGCGCGAACTTCGGACCGGACGCCCCGGCCTGGCGCGACGCCTTCGTTCGCCTGCAGGAGCGCGGCCGCATCGTGTTCACGGCCGCGATCGACGGCGCGGTCTACGCCAAACACGGCACCACGATCGACACGCGGCTGATCGTCATCGACAAGGCACCCGCCGAGGATACTACGGCGCTCCCTGAATCGCGGGGCATTGCGCCCGACGTTGCGACCTTGTTGGGTTGGATTGAGGAGCACGTTCCAAGCCGCCTGCCGCTCGCGACGGGCCTCGCCATCCCCATGTCGGCTGTTGCCGCACCCCGAACCGTGCGCGGCTATCTCGCCCGCGCCGCTGCCGCGCAAACCGCTAGGCCCTCTGTCGCCGACCCGGAGGCGGTCGATCTCCCCTATGAGACGATTGACTGGACGCCGCCCGAGGGCGCGCGCCTCAGCGATGCGATCTATGAGGAATACCGGCTCCAATCGATCCGGATTCCGGGCGGGCAGGCGCACCCGACCAAGCTGGTGCAGTCCGCCGCCATGGCCTCGGTCGCGCCGCCGAAGCCCAGCTATCGGCCGCGCCTGCCGCTCAATCTCGTCAGCGACGCGCTCCTGTCCGACGCCCAGCTCGAGACGGTGATCTATGCCGGTGAGGCTCATGGCGACTTTCTCGCGGGCGTATGGACCGTGGATGAGACCTTCGATCTCGTCACCGCCGCCCGCGACGATGCGCCGAACGGCGTCCGCTTTCGCCGGGGCTTCATGCTCGGCGACGGAACCGGCGCCGGCAAGGGCCGCCAGTCGGCCGGCATCATCCTGGACAACTGGCTGAAGGGTCGGCGCAAGGCGGTCTGGATCTCGAAGTCCGACAAGCTGCTCGAGGACGCCCAGCGCGACTGGTCGGCCCTCGGCATGGAGCGCCTGCTCATCACGCCGCTCTCGCGCTTCCCCCAAGGCAAACCGATCCGGCTGACCGAAGGCGTCCTATTTTTAACCTACGCTACGCTGCGGTCCGACGACCGCGGCGAGAAGCTTTCCCGCGTCCGCCAGATCGTCGAATGGTTGGGCTCCGACTTCGACGGAGTGATCATTTTCGACGAGAGCCACGCCATGCAGAATGCCGGTGGCGGCAAGGGAGAGCGGGGCGATGTGGCACCTTCGCAACAGGGCCGTGCGGGCTTGCGCCTCCAGCACGCCCTGCCGAATGCGCGCGTGGTCTATGTCTCGGCGACCGGCGCCACCACGGTCCACAATCTCGCTTACGCCCAGCGGCTCGGTCTCTGGGGGGGTGAGGACTTCCCCTTCGCCACCCGCGCCGAGTTCGTCGAGGCGATCGAGGATGGCGGTGTCGCCGCGATGGAGGTGTTGGCACGCGACCTGCGTTCGCTCGGACTCTACGCCGCCCGTTCGCTCTCCTATGACGGCGTCGAATACGAGCTGGTCGAACACGCGCTCACCGACGAGCAGCGCTGCATCTACGACGCCTACGCCGGGGCGTTCTCGATCATCCACAATCACCTCGACGCGGCGATGCAGGCCGCCAACATCACCGGCGAGAGCGGCACGCTCAACGCGCAGGCGAAGTCGGCCGCCCGCTCGGCCTTCGAATCCGCCAAGCAGCGCTTCTTCGGCCATCTGCTGACCTCGATGAAGACGCCGACCCTGATCCGCAGGATCGACCAGGACCTCGCCGACGGCCATGCCGCCGTCATCCAGATCGTCTCGACTGGCGAGGCCCTGATGGAGCGCCGGCTTGCCGAGATTCCCACTGAGGAATGGAACGACATCCGCGTCGACATCACGCCGCGCGAATATGTTCTCGACTACCTCGCTCATTCCTTCCCGGTGCAGCTCTACGAGCCCTTCACCGACAGCGAGGGCAACCTCTCGTCGCGACCCGTCTTCCGGGACGGCCAACCCGTCGAGAGCCGCGAAGCCGTCGCCCGCCGCAATGAGCTGATCGAGCGGCTGGCTTCGCTGCCGCCCGTTCCCGGCGCGCTCGACCAGATCGTCCAGCGTTTCGGCACGGAGCTCGTCGCCGAAGTGACCGGACGCTCGCGCCGCGTGGTGCGCAAGGGCGACCGCCTCGTCGTCGAGAACCGCGCGGCCTCCGCCAACCTCGCTGAGACCGCCACCTTCATGGATGACCTGAAGCACATCCTCGTGTTCTCGGAGGCGGGCGGGACGGGCCGCAGCTACCACGCCGAACTGTCGGCGCGGAACCGCCGGCTGCGCGTCCACTATCTGCTCGAACCCGGCTGGAAAGCTGACGCCGCGATCCAGGGCCTCGGGCGGACGAACCGCACCAACCAGGCGCAGCCGCCGCTGTTCCGGCCGATCGCCACGGACGTGAAGGCCGAGAAGCGCTTCCTCTCGACCATCGCCCGCCGCCTCGACACGCTCGGCGCCATCACGCGCGGTCAGCGCCAGACCGGCGGCCAGGGACTCTTCAGGCCAGAGGACAATCTGGAATCGCACTACGCCCGCGACGCGCTGCGCCAGCTCTACATGCTGCTCGTGCGCGGCAAGATCGAAGGCTGCTCGCTCCAGATGTTCGAGGCCGCCACGGGCCTCAAGCTCATGGACGCGAACGGCATCAAGGACGAACTGCCACCCATCACGACCTTCCTCAACCGCCTGCTGGCGCTCACCATCGAGCTGCAGGGCGTGCTGTTCACGGCGTTCGAGCAGTTGCTGAACGCCAAGGTCGAGGGCGCCATCGCCAGCGGCGTCTATGACGTCGGCCTGGAGACGCTGCGGGCCGAAAGCTTCGTCGTCACCGATCGCCGGGTGATCTACACCCATCCCGCGACGGGTGCGGAGACCCAGCTGCTCACCATCACCGAGCGCCGGCGCAATCGCCCCCTGACGCTCGATGAGGCGCTGGTTCATCTCGCCGATCCCCGCGCCGCGCTGCTGGTCAACGAGCGCTCGGGGCGCGCCGCCGTGCAGATCCCATCGCCGAGCCTGATGCTCGACGATGGCGAGATCGAACGCCGCGTCCGGTTGATCCGGCCGATGGAGCACCATCATGCATCGCTAAAGATGGTGGACGAGAGCCACTGGCAGGCGGCGGATCGCGAGGCTTTCGCCGCCGCATGGGCTCGCGAGGTGGCCGAGGTCCCCGAGTTTGCCGACAGCACGATCCATATCGTCGCCGGCTTGCTGCTCCCGATCTGGCGACGCCTGCCGAACGAGTCGACTCGGGTCTATCGGCTCCAGACCGATGCGGGCGAGCGCATCATCGGCCGCAGGGTCTCGCCGGCCTGGGCGGCGAATGCGTCGGTGACCGGGACCACCGTCCTGACGCCGGATGCGGCCTTCGCGGCGCTGATGGAGGGCCGCACCGTCCTCGACCTCGCCGAAGGCCTTCAGCTCCACCGCGCGCGCGTCATGGGCGCCCACCGCATCGAGCTGTCGGGCTTCACCGACACGATGCGCGACCGCCTGCGCGCCTACGGCCTCTTCAGCGAGATCATCTCGTGGAAGCTGCGCATGTTCGTGCCGACCGACGCCACCGGAGCCAGCGTGCTGGCGAAAGTCCTCGACCACTATCCGGTCGAGCGCATCGGCGAGCGGGAGGCCGCGTGATGCCACGCCATGACGCGTCCGAGCTGGCTCACCGTCTCGCGCGCGATGCCGAGGCGGTGTGCCGCCACTACCTCTCGGCCGGACGGCGGGAGGGCCGCTATTGGCTGGTGGGCGACGTGCGCAACACGCCGGGCCGCTCGATGTTCGTGCGGCTCAAGGAGTCGACGAAGGGACCTGCTGGGAAATGGACCGACGCCGCGACCAGCGAGCATGGCGATCTGCTCGACGTGATCCGGGAAAGCTGCGGCCTGGTCGACTTCAAGGACGTTGCCGACGAGGCGCGTTCGTTCCTCAGCCTGCCGCACCCTGAGCCTGAGCCGGATCGCCCCCGATCGCGAACACCCAGCGCTCCAACCGGGTCGCCGGAGGCAGCACGGCGACTGTTCGCCATGTCGCAGCCGATTTCTCGCACCCTCGTAGAAACGTATCTCCGCAATCGCGGCATTACGCTTTTGCACGGAACCGGAGCGCTCCGATTCCACCCACGCTGCTACTACCGGCCGGACGAGCACAGCCCGACAGAGACCTGGCCTGCGATGATCGCTTCCGTCACCGACCTCGCGGGGCATCTGACCGGAGCGCATCGCACCTGGCTCGATCCGAGCGGCTTCACAGAGGCGACGCTTGGCAAGGCGCCGATCGATACGCCGAGACGGGCGATGGGCGACCTTCTCGGTCACGCCGTGCGCTTTGGCGTGGCGGGCGAGGTCATGGGGGCTGGCGAGGGCATCGAGACGATGTTGTCTCTCCGCTGCGTCTTGCCGACCATGCCGATGGTCGCAGCCCTGTCGGCGGCGCATCTCTCCGCCATCCTGTTCCCGGACACGCTGCGGCGACTCTACATCGCCCGCGACGATGATCCGGCCGGCGACGGCGCAATGGCGACATTGATCGACCGGACGCAGGAGACCGGGATCGAGGCGATCGTGATCTCGCCACGACTCGGCGACTTCAACGAGGATCTCCGCCTGCTTGGGATCGACGCGCTTCGAGCGGCCAGTCGGGTGCAGATCGCCGCACAGGACGTCGCCCGCTTCATGGAGCTGGCGGCATAGCCGGAACGGGACCAGAGGTAGTTCGCCAGCGTCGTCACCGTAAGGCGGCGGTCATGCTTTCCTCAGCGCCGGAGAGGACCGCACCCACGGCCTTCTGAGAGGGCGATCGGGCAGCAAGCGGCCCGCACCGGCAACCTTGTGGGCCGACTATTTTCCGTCGGCGGCGGAGCCGCCTTTACATCGCGAGACAAAATAGCCGGCCCCCTTCGGTCCTCCGCCGAGGCTCCGGCCCACAGCTCGCGCTGCGGGTGCAGGTCCGTCCCGCCCGCCGCCTTCGTCGCCATGAAGGCCGCGATGGGCGCGGCCGATCCGACAAAGGAAAGCCGCTATGACCACCGACCACGACGACGAATTCGAGCCGCACCACAGCTCATCCCCGACCGACCAGGTCCTCCACGAACTCCAACTCTATGGCTACCGTCCCTTCCACGACGAGCCCGATCCCAGGCCGCTTCCAGAAGCGAACATCCTCGTCGGCGGCATCTCCGACATCTTCGACGCCCTCGTGGTGGCGCTTTCAGACACACGCCTCGAACCCGACCTTGACGACCTGCTCTGGTCGACCGTGAATGTCTTCCATCGCGCCATCGAAAGGATCGAGCGCGAGCTCGACGACAACGAACTGGCCCAGCAGCGCTCGCAACGGGAACAGGACGGCAGCGAGGTCAAATCCGTCGAGCTGGAACGACTGACGGCCGAGGGCCAGACGCTGATCGAACGCCGCAACGCCTTCGAGCTGATGCGCGACCAGGCCGCCGACCAGTTCGAACACCACACCCATTCAGCCTGGCGGCCGCGCAACGGGTCGAAGGTCAACCATCGCAACCTGACCTCGGCGATGATCGACAGCCGCGATTTCCTGGCGGCGAAGAAGCGCGCGGACAACCAGGTGCTCCTCCCCGCGGGGCCGAAGGTGGCGCTCACCGGCGGGCTCGACTTCAACGATCACCGGCTGATCCGGGCCAAGCTCGATCAGGTCCACGCCAAGCACCCGGACATGGTGCTGCTGCACGGCGGATCGCCGAAGGGCGCGGAGCTGATCGCCGCCAAGTGGGCCGACAACCGCAAGGTCCCGCAGATCGCCTTCAAACCCGACTGGACGAAGCACGCCAAAGCCGCGCCGTTCAAGCGCAACGATGCGTTGCTGGAGACCCTGCCGATCGGCGTCCTGCACTTCCCGGGCACTGGCATCCAGGACAACCTCGCCGACAAGGCAAAGAAGCTTGGCATCCCGGTCTGGAAGTTCGGCGGCGCGTGAGCGCCGCCTTCTCTTCGTCCGCAATGACGTGAACCCGGAAAAGCGGATCGGCGGCTTTCCGCAAAGCCGCCTTTCAGTCCTGTTCACCCGTCACGGCGATCCGGGCCGCACGAGCATAGTGCGCCAACTCCGTATCGTTCTCGATCAGGCCATCGAGCAGTGCCTTCATGTCGCTCTGATCGGACGCCGATTGAAACGGCCCCGGCTGCCGCTCGATCGAAAGCACCGCGATGGCGAGCGCCTTCTTCACCAGATGCAGCTCACGTCCCGTGAATTCCGCCACGCCGCATGCCTCAACCATCAGGTCGACTCGTAAGTACAGTTTAGCCGATCGGTCAGCGCACCGTGAGGACAACGAGGTTCCACGCATTGTCGGCGACGGCATTTGAGTGGCGGCTCCTGCCGGCGAGCGCCACCCCGCGTCTATCAGCGCTGATCCTTGGTCCGGCCGAGGGCCTGACGCCATCAACCCGTAAAGGGTCGGCTTACGCGAAGCGTGCCGCCGCTGCGTCTTCGCCTTCGCGGTGATTGCGGCCCTCGGCCGAACACATCGGGCGCCTGTCGCGCGGGGATGGTCCCCGCCTCAGCACAGGAGCCGGATCAATGTCTCAAGCCCTCGCCTTCGCCAACGCCTGGAACCTCGCCACCACCCTCTTGGTCTGCGTCGTCGTCTTTCATGCTGACGCTGGCAACTACGGCGTCATGCTGGCCGCCGAATATGACGGCGATCCCAGCGCCGTCATCCACGAATTCGACCCCTTCCAACCATGACGGGGCGCATCACCACGCAAGCTCGACCAAGGAGCACCAGCGGGATTCCCACTCCCGCTGGCGCCGATTTGCGGCTATACTCATGCGTGCGCCGTGGTGGTGGTGGAAGGCGCGACCGTCAGACCTTTATCTCACGGAGTACACCGCCATGATCATCTTCGGACCACTCCTCGTCATCGTCGGCATCGGCTTTATCTGCTGGCTGCTGTTCACCCTCACTGTCTTTGCGCTGCCGTTTTTCGCCGGTCTGACGATCGGCATCTGGGCCTTTCACACGGGGGCCGGCGTGCTCGGCGGCATTGCCGTGGGTCTTGTAGCCGGCGGCGTCACCTTTGGCCTTGGCCAGCTTGCGCTCACCGTTGTGCCATGGGCGTGGGCTCGGCTCCTGATCATCCTTCTCTATGTCGCGCCCGCCACCGTCGCTGGCTACAGCGCCACGCATGGAATCGCCCAGATGGCGATGCCTTCACCCACCTGGCAGACGATCTTCGCCGTCATCGGCGCGGTCGCTGTCAGCGTCACGGCGTTCGTCCGCTTCACCGGAATGGCCGCGCCCGGACCAGCCGGACAGGGCTTAGCGCGGGGCTGACATCATTACGTCGACGACCGTTGGGGCGGGGCCAGATCACGCATTCCGTATGCTCGCGATCCTCGTCGTGGAACGCGGAGTGAGGGCCGACTGGCGTCGAAGCTCACCCGATCATCGCAGAGTACCGGGTGTCGTGGCGGGTTGTTGAGGCGACATGGCCAAGGTGGCGAGGTCTCACGCATACGGCCGACGAAGTGCGAGGCAGGGCGTACAGCCGAAGCTTGGCCTCGGAAACAGGAGATCCGTCGGTTTGCCTGGTCGGGGACAGAACACCGTCGAATTTACTGGCCAGCCTCCGCGGTGACTCGAAAATCGCCACGTTCCCCTTGATGTCAGCTCTGTCAGGCCGAGCGCACCGAACGGCCTCTTCGATGGACTGATCTGGCCGAAGGCCGGCTGAAGCCTCGACCGCCTATGGCGCAACAGCGGCGTCAAAACTTTCTTCCCCTGCCGGCTGCGCCGTCATTCCTCGCGAGACAAGAAAGCCCCTCCTTTGCTGTCGAGCCCCTTCGGGGTGCGCCGTCGATCGCCTCCGGCCCTTCGATCACCATCGAGGCCGCAATGGTGCGGGCTCGGAAACAGAGATTAAGGAGAACTACCATGGCGACCATCGGCACCTTCAAGAAGACCGGCTCGAACGAATTCACCGGCGAAATCGTCACCCTCTCGGTCCAGGCCAAGAACGTCCGGATCGTCCCCGAAACCAGCCGCTCCGGCGACAACAGCCCCAGCCACCGCGTCTATGTCGGCCGAGTCGAGATCGGCGCCGCGTGGGCCAAGCGCTCCAACGAGGGCCGCGACTATCTGGGCCTCAAGCTCGACGATCCGAGCTTCACCGCCCCGATCTTCGCCAACCTCTTCGACGACGAGGACAGCGAGGGCTACAGCCTGATCTGGTCCCGCCCCAACGGCCGCCGGAGCGACTGATCCCGCCTACAATGCCTCGTCCGGCTTGTCCGGGCGGGGCATCGCCTCATGCTCCAAGGCGACCGCCAACCTTGAACGAGCCGAATACCTAGTTTACTAGGTGGCAGTATATTAGGTGGCACGGCGATCTCACCGCATGAGCTTGCGGGAGATCGTCGCCACGAATCTGCGAAGACTGAGACATGCCAAAAGCATGTCGCAGGAGGAGCTTGCCGACCGTGCGGGCATCAATCGCAACTATGTTGGCATGCTGGAGCGCGAACAGCACTCCGCGACCGTCGACATGCTGGAGAAACTCGCCGAGGTCCTTGAGGCGAACCCTGTCGAATTCTTCCGGCGGGAGACGTGAACCGCAGTCGTCACGGAACCTAAGGCTCGACCGCCGCCTTTTTCCGAGCCTTCGCGGGCGCGGCGCGCACCAGGTCGGTCGCTTCCACCTCGAGCGCCTCCGCGATCCGCCCGAGCACGGTGACGCTGGCCGAGACGTCGGCGCGTTCGATCCCTCCGACGTACCGAGCGCTCAACCCGGCTCTTTCGGCCAATTCTTCTTGCGTCATCTTTTTCGCATGACGCAACCGACGCAGATTGACCGCCATGACCTCCTTGAGATCCATGGCGACGATGGAGCCGGTATAGGAACTATCGTTCCAGGAATGATCGTTCCGATTCGTACATGCCTGTGCTATTCATCGACGCTGCGGAGGCCTCAGTTTGTCATTTCCGCGAGCAACGTGATGCGCCCCAAGCATCGCGGCGTAAGTATTCGCGGCGCAAATCTTGCAAAAATTCGCGGTAAATGAATGGCTAACACATTGCTTTGATCTCTAGGGGGTAGATCGCAATGACTCGGGTGCCTTTTCAGGACCGGCCGCCGCACACCGACCGCTTAAACGCCTATGACGAGCAACATCTGGCGATCTATCTTCGATTGCTGATGGCCGACGAAGAGGGCGCTGACTGGCGCGAAGTCGTCCAGGTGATCTTCGGCCTCAATCCGGCCCAGGAGCCCGCCCGTGCCAAAACGGTTCATGAGAGCCATCTGGCGCGGGCGCGCTGGATGACGGAGACGGGCTATCGGCACCTGCTTGAACCCCGGATGCAGTGAACCGACAGCCCACACTCCCACGGCTCGCAGCCACACGTGATGCAACCTTAAGGACTACTTTTGCCGACAAGTTTTCCGGATCGTGGAAGCCCCCTTGGAGGGACAAAACGAGAGGAAACGCCATGCCCACGGAGTATTGGCGCGCGCCGGAGACGATTGATCGCCTGAGCCGCCTCGAGCGCCCCGGCTTCGCCGTCGAATTCCTGCGCCGCAACCATGATTACCGCCGCGACTTCGTCCGCACACAGCGCCAGATCGCGCGCGCCTCCGTCGATGCCGAAACCGCCCGTGTCGGTCTCGCTCGACGATGGGGGTTGCGTTTTCGCCCATGACCCAAGTCTTCCCGTTGGGCCCGCCCCGGTTACCTGGCTACCCGAACTATCGCCCGGTACGCTGATCCTCGAAACAGCGCCCGGCGGGTTCGACCAACTCACGTCGCTTGATCCCGCGCAGCTCGGATCAGTCGTTGCTGATGACGCGGACGACGAAGGCCGTGAGCTTGTTGTTATCGACGGCTCGGGCGAACTCCACGTTCGTTTGCGCGGCCATCAGACCGGCACGCGGCCTGCCATTCTGCTGCCGCCCGACATCTCTTTTGAACTCCGGCTTGATGTCGCTCTGCGCTTCGTGCGCCGTCTTCGTGGCCAGCGCATCAAACTTCTCCCCGCCGCGCTTCGCCTGACGCCCCAGCAGAAGCGCCGGCTCGTCCAACTTCTGCACGCCTTCGACGTCCACGAACTTGGGGGCGGCCCACGCGACGTCGCCGAAATCATCCTCCGCTCCGAGCACGCACGATTTCCATCAGTGGAGTGGAAGGATTCACACGCCCGGCGCACCGCCAACCGTCTCATTCATGACTCGATCGCTCTCGTCGAGCGCGGCTATCTCAAGCTCCTGCGCGGCGGCTGATACGTCCGCCGATCCCTCCCACGCCCTACGCCCGCTTGCGCAGGATTGGGCGCAAGGCGCGCCCCCTTGCGCTCGACATCGCGATAGGGGGGACACACCCCCTCGAAACTCTTTGTCCACCCCCAACGCCCGAACTCTCCGCCACCGTGCCCCCGACATGCCGCGACTTGGCCGCGGCGCTTCGAAACAAGACGGAGGCACATCATGCCCGACAGGGCCGCGCAGCTCGCCACGCGTTACGTCCGCACCCATGAAGCGGCGCGCATCCTCGGCATCTCGCCGCGCACGCTGGAAAAGTATCGCTGCCACGGCAGCGGCCCGACCTTCCGCAAGCTCGGCGGGCGCGTCGTCTACGCCATCGACGACCTCGAAGCCTGGGCCGACCAAGCGGCGTGCAGCTCGACGTCGGATCCTCGATACGTCGAGGCCCGCGCCGCCGGCCACGCGCATCGCTGAAGCGGCGCTCGTCGATGTCGCCCCGCCGCCTCATCACCGCCAGCGAACGGAGCAAGCTCGATCCGTTCGTCGTCGCCACCGGCGACGCCAGCCCGCGCGATCAGCGCGACCTGATGGAGCGGCCGTTCTTCTCCCTCGCAAAAGCCAGGCGCACGGCGCCGATCCTCTACGAAGCGGCCGGCGTTCGGGTCGAGGTCTATGCCGTGCCCGAGCACGGCATGGCGACCATCTGGGACGCCGACGTGCTGATCTGGGCGGCGAGCCAGATCGTCGAGGCCGAGAATCTCGGATTCAAAACCTCGCGCTTTCTGCGCTTCACCCCCTACCAGCTCCTGACCGCGATCGGTCGGCAGACAGGGGCACGCGACTATAAGCTGCTAAAGGGCGCGCTCGCCCGCCTGCAATCGACCGTCATCCGCACGACAATCCGCAACGGCGAGCATTGGCGGCGTCATCAGTTCTCCTGGATCAACGAGTGGGAGGAATGCACGACGCGCGACGGCCGCGTCGAGGGCATGGAGTTCGTGCTTCCCGACTGGTTCTACCGCGGCGTCATCGATCGCTCGCTCGTCCTCGCCATCGACCCGGCCTACTTCCGGCTGACCGGCGGCATCGAGCGCTGGCTCTATCGCGTCGCTCGCAAGCACGCCGGACGCCAGCCCAGGGGCTGGCTGTTCGAGATCGCGCATCTTCACGAGAAGTCCGGCAGCTTGGTGCGCGTGTCGGATTTCGCGCTCCAGATCCGGCGCATCGCCGCGCGCCAGCCGCTGCCCGGCTATCGCCTGCGCATCGAGCGCGACGACCGGCGCGAGCTGCTGCGCATCCTGCCCGCCTACTTATCCACAGTCCCTGTGGATGGCGCTGTGGACGCGCTCGGGACTTCGCACGCAAACGGTATCGGGATTCCGCACGCAGCCCTATCGGGACTTCGCACGCACGAACCGCAGTTAACGCTTTGGCCAGAAACAGCGATTCCGGGCCTTAACTTAGAATCTAACCCAGAATCTAACTCTTGTAGTTGGCCCGCGCGATCTGCGGATAAGCGCGCCACCCCCGCTGCACAGGCCTCCGAACCCCCAGAACAACAGCCGTCGCTGCCCTTCGGCAGCAGGCCGGGAGGGAAGAGATGATCGTCGCTCTGCTCAACCAGAAGGGCGGCGTCGGCAAGACCACGCTTGCGCTGCACCTCGCCGGCGAGCTGGCGCTGCACGGCAAGCGCGTCACGCTGATCGATGCGGACCCGCAAGGCTCGGCGCTCGATTGGTCGCAGCAGCGGGCGCGGGAGAACGTCTCTCGGCTCTTCGGCGTGGTGGGTCTCGCGCGCGACACACTCCATCGCGAAGCGCCCGAGATCGCGCTCACCGCCGATCATGTCGTCATCGACGGACCGCCGCGCGTCGCCGGCCTTATGCGCTCGGCGCTCCTAGCCGCCGACCTCGTGCTGATCCCAGTACAGCCGTCGCCCTTCGACGGCTGGGCCTCGGCCGAGATGCTGGAGCTGCTGCGCGAAGCGCGCATCTATCGCCCGCGGATCGCAGCGCGCTTCGTGCTGAACCGCTGCGCGGCCCGCACGATCATCGCTCGCGAGACGGCCGAAACGCTCGCCGATCACGATCCGCCGGTGCTCACCAGCACCATCGGCCAGCGCGTCATCTTCGCCGACGCCGCACAGTCCGGCCGGCTTGTGTTCGAGCTCGCCGAGCAGAGCGCCGCGGCGCGCGAGATCGCGGCGCTCGCCGCGGAAGTCTCGAGGATTGCGCCATGAGCGCGCGTGGCGCCCGACGCGGCTTCGCCGCCCGGCCCGGCGACGCCGAGAGCTGGATCAAGACGCCTGACGCCCCAAGCCGTCGCGGTGACGAGCCCTCCGCCTTCACCGCGCGCCTGACGATCGACGTCACGCCGGCGCTGCGCGGCCGCATCAAGGTCGCCGCGTTCCAGCGCGGGATCACCGTCGCCGACATGCTGCGCGACCTCTTCGCGCGCGAATTCCCTGCCGATCCCGGAGAGAGCGCATGAACGACAACGAGCCGTCGCCGCCGCGCGTCGTGCCGCCATCGCATCGGCGCACCGTGGCACTCACCCATGTCGAGCTGACCTGGATCGAGAAGAAGATCGAGCACTGGCTGCGCTTCGGCCGGCGTGCCGAGGAGAAGATTCTCGATCGCCGCCGCAGCATCTCGAGCTTCAAGCCAGGCAGCATCTTCGCGTTCGTGCGCTGGGCGTCGAACGACTTCGGCACCGTGGTCTCGCGCATGGATATCGTGCGCGCGGTCGAGCCTGGCGCACGCTTCCAGACGCTGCCCTTCGTGCGCCCTGGCGGCGAAATCCTCCTGCGCGTCGATAACTGGCCGAAGGTCGAGCGCGTGCTGCAGGCGATCGACGCCGTTGAGGCGCTCGACATCGATCCCGTCGACGCCGCGCCGGAATACTGGCGCCACCTCCACAACCGTCTCGCCGCCGGCCATGAGCCGCGCCCCTACACGCGCGATCAGCACGCCGCCTGGCTCAAGCGCAGGAGCGTCACGCTATGACCCGCTTCGGCTACGTCATGACGACGTATTTCGCCATGCTCGCCTTCATCGGCTTGGCCTTCGTCCATCCGGCGCCGCGCCTGATTTGGAACGCCACGGCGAGCACACCGACTGGGCTCTATGCGCTCCGTCCGGCCGGACAGCTCCACGCGCTCGAACTGGTCGCCGCGCGCGCGCCCGAACCGATCGCCAGCTACCTCGCTGATGGCGGCTTCCTGCCCAAGGGCGTGCCGCTGCTGAAGCATGTGATGGCGCTGCCTGGGCAGACGGTGTGCCGCGCAGGCGACGCCATCACCGTCGATCACGTCGCCGTCGGCGCGGCGCGTGAACGCGATCACCTCGGGCGCCCGCTGCCGCGCTGGAGCGGCTGCCACACGCTCGGCCCCAGCGAAGTCTTCCTCATGAACCCGACCGTCCCGGACAGCCTGGACGGACGCTATTTCGGCGCGCTTCCCACCACCGCGATTGTCGCCCGCGCGATCCCCTTGTGGACCGACGAGGCCGGTGACGGCCGCTTCGTGTGGCGCGCCGCCACTGATTGACCCGCTTCTCAACCCGCCAACAACGGAGGTTTCCCATGGCGCAGATTGGTCAGTTCACCCGAGACAAGTCCGGGTTCACCGGGCGCATCCAGACGCTCTTCTTCTACCGTGACCTTTCCCTCGTTCCGGCCGAATCCTCCGATGCCGAGAACGCGCCCGACTATCGTGTCCACATGGGCGACGGCGACGGCCCGGAAATCGGCGCGGGTTGGAAGCGCACCGGCGAGAAGGCTGGCGAGTATGTCTCGCTCGTCATCGACGATCCCGCACTCGCGCAGCCGATCCGCGCCAACCTCTTCCAGTCGGGCGACGACAAGTCCGCCTGGGTGCTGAACTGGAACCGTCCGCCGAAGCGCGGCGATCGGAGCTGATCGCATGCGGCGCGCGCTTCTTTTGCTCGCCAGCGTAACGGCGCTCGGCATACCCGCCGCCGCCATCCACGCCCAGGCGGCTCCCATAGCGCTGCAGGCTGCTGGCGGCTCCTACGCCGCTCTCATTGCAGAAGCCGCGCAACGCTTCAGCATTCCAGCGGCCTGGATTCGAGCGATCATGCGCATCGAGAGCCGTGGCGATCGGCGCGCCATCTCACCCAAGGGCGCGATGGGGTTGATGCAGCTCATGCCCGAGACATGGGCTACGCTACGCGCTCGTTACGGCCTTGGGCGTGACGCGTTCGATCCCCACGACAACATCCTGGCAGGCGCGGCTTTCCTGCGCGAGATGCACGACCGCTACGGATCGCCGGGATTCCTTGCGGCGTATAATGCCGGGCCGGGGCGATACGAAGATTATCGCGATCGGCATCGTCCGCTGCCGCCGGAAACAGTCGCTTACGTCGCGGCGCTTGTCCCTTTTGTCGGGGACGGCGCGACCGATGGGCCTGTCCTCATGGCGGCCTCCGATCCGTCGTCCTGGACACAAGCGCCGCTCTTCATTGTGCGATCGGCAAGCGCTGAACCTGTTGATCGCGCGGCGGCCAAACCGCCGTCGAACGACCAGTCATCTGCGGTCGCGGTGCGCGATCTGTCGGCCATCGCACCGCAATCCGATGGGCTGTTCGTCCACGTTTCCGCAGCAGGGCCGAAGCAGTGACCGCACCATTCTCCCGTCGACATGTCGCTACATCGCCTCGGTCAGCTTGCGCTTTCCCTGTCGGCACGGCGGCCTCCGACGGCTCAAAGGGCTACATCGCACCGACGGGGCACGGTTTCGCAGGCAGGCGCACCCTGGCGTGCCTCCGGGAAGAAGGAAGGGCGGATAGGGGAGGAGCGCAGAAACCAACCGACCGAGGGCGAGATAAAAGGCCGCAAGGTGCGGCTCGGTCGGTCGGTTGTTTTTATTGGGATTTTTCAGCGATCCGGCAATGTGCGGCCCTGGGGCGCAAGGTGCGCCGGACCCACAACGCTTTGCCGGAGCTGACTTTTCCGCACATTGCCGGGGCCGGCGATGGCTGACGAGAACGATTTCCAGCCTCGCCCGGGCCGCATCCGCTCAACCCGCAGCCAGCGCGCGAAGCCCTTCGTCGCCCAGGCGCTCGCGGCAGCGCAACGCGCCGGCGGCGGCGTCTCGCGCCAAGGTCTCTTGCGCAGCGGACGGCGCTCCACCTTCGGCCGCGGCCGAGCCGCGAGCGTTCGGGCCAACCATCTGCTGACGGGGCGCTCTCGCCTGGTCACGGTGAAGACCCGCGTCGTCCGCCATACCGCTCGCGCTGCGCCGCTCGCAGCCCACCTCAGCTACCTCCGGCGCGAGGGCGTCACCCGGGACGGGGAGAAGGCCAGGCTGTTCGGTCCCGAGACCGAGGACGCCGACCCCAAGGCCATCGCGGAGCGGGGCGAGAAGGACCGCCATCACTTCCGCTTCATCGTCTCGCCCGAGGACGCGCCGGAGATGGCCGACCTCAAGGGCTTCACCCGCGAGCTGGTCGGCCAGATGGAGAAGGATCTCGGCACCAAGCTCGATTGGGTCGCCGTCGATCACTGGAATACGCAGCATCCCCACGTCCACATCATCGTGCGCGGCGTCGCCGACGACGGCCAGGACCTCGTCATTTCGCGCGACTACATCAAGGAGGGGATGCGTGCCCGGGCTCAGGACCTGGTGACGCAAGAGCTGGGGCTGCGCAGCGATCTCGACATCCGTCGCGCGCTCGAGCGCCAGGTCGACGCCGAGCGCTGGACCCAACTCGACCGGCAGCTCGCCCGCGATGCCGATCGACACGGCGTCATCGACGTCGCACCGGCCGCGGGACGCCAGCCTGATCCGTTCGAAGCGCTCAAGGTCGGGCGATTGCGGCGTCTGGAGAGTCTCGGTCTCGCGCACCAGCTCGGGCCGGGTCAGTGGACGATGGACTCGGCCGCGGAGACGACCTTGCGTGAGCTCGGCGAGCGCGGCGACATCATCAAGCGCATCCACCGCAGCCTGACCGAGCGTGGCATCGAGCGTGCCGCGGCGAGCTATGTGCTCGCTGGCGAGAGCCTGGATGTCCCGATCATCGGGCGCCTGGTCGATCGCGGCCTCGACGATGAGCTGAAGGGTACGGCCTACGCTGTCGTCGACGGTGTCGACGGGCGGACCCACCACATCAAGCTTCCCGATCTCGAGGCCGCCGGCGACAGCGCGCCGGGCTCCATCGTCGAGTTGCGCAAATTCGACGACGCGCAAGGCCGGCGTCGCGTCGCCATTGCGGTGCGTTCCGACCTCGCCATCGAAGACCAGGTGACGGCGAGCGGCGCAACCTGGCTCGATCGCCAGGCGGTCGCGCGCGATCCGGTGACGCTCGGCCAAGCCGGCTTCGGCGCCGAGGTCCGCGAGACGATGGATCGCCGGGCGGACCAGCTCATCGAGCAGGGCCTCGCCGACCGACAGGCGCGGGGAATCGTGTTCGCCTCCGGCCTGATCGGAACGCTTCGACGGCGGGAGGTGGAGGCGCTAGGCGAGCGGCTCGCCGCCGAAACCGGCCAGCCGTTCAATGGCGCGGCGACGGGCGAGTATGTCGCCGGGACCTATCGGCAGCGCTTCGCGCTCGCCTCCGGCCGCTTCGCCATGATCGACGACGGCCTCGGTTTCCAACTCGTGCCCTGGACGCCCACGCTCGAAAAGCAGCTCGGCCGCCACGTCTCCGGCGTCGCCCGCGCGGATGGCGGGATCGACTGGGGCTTCGGCCGCAACCGGGGGCTCGGTCTGTGACTGATCCCTACAATCATCGACCTCAGGAAAGGACGTCTTCTATGTCCGCGACCAAGATTCTCTGGGGCCAGGTCATCACCGTCTTCTCGATCGTCCTACTGGCGATCTGGAGTGCGACGGAGTGGACGGCCTGGCGCCTCGGCTTCCAACCCCAGCTCGGCCACCCGTGGTTTGAGCTGCTGCATTTCCCGTTTTACCTTCCGCCGGCCTTCTTCTGGTGGTGGTACGCCTACGACGCCTACGCGCCCGACATCTTTATCGAGGGCGCTTACATCGCCGCGTCGGGCGGCATCACCGCCGCGGCCGTCGCGATCGGCATGTCCGTTTGGCGCGCCCGCGAAGCGAAGAATGCCGAGACCTACGGCTCTGCCCGCTGGGCGCAACCGAAGGAGATCGAAGCCGCCGGACTCAGCGGACCCGATGGCGTCGTGCTGGGCCGCTACCAGCGCAGCTATTTGCGCCACGACGGGCCGGAGCATGTGTTGTGCTTCGCGCCGACACGATCGGGCAAAGGCGTCGGCCTCGTCATCCCGTCGCTCTTGACCTGGCCGGGCTCGGCGATCGTCCATGACATCAAGGGCGAGAACTGGCAGCTCACCGCCGGCTTCCGCGCCCAGCACGGCCGGGTGCTCCTGTTCGATCCGACCAATGCGAAGTCATCGGCCTACAATCCGCTGCTCGAAGTGCGGCGTGGCGAGTGGGAGGTGCGCGACGTCCAGAACATCGCCGACATCCTCGTCGATCCCGAAGGCAGCCTCGAAAAGCGGAACCACTGGGAGAAGACCAGTCACGCGCTTTTGGTCGGCGCCATCCTTCACGTCCTCTATGCCGAGGAGGACAAGACGCTCGCCGGCGTCGCCTCGTTCCTGTCCGATCCGAAGCGGCCGATCGAGTCCACGCTCTCGGCCATGATGCGGACTCCGCATCTCGGCGAGGCTGGCGTTCATCCCGTCGTCGCCAGCGCCGCCAGGGAGTTGTTGAACAAATCCGGCAACGAGCGCTCCGGCGTCTTGAGCACGGCCATGTCGTTCCTTGGCCTCTATCGCGACCCTGTGGTCGCCGAGGTGACGCGGCGCTGCGACTGGCGGATCGGCGATATCGTGGCCGGCGAGCGGCCGACGACGCTCTACCTCGTGGTGCCGCCCTCGGACATCAACCGCACCAAGCCGCTGATCCGCCTGATCCTCAACCAGATCGGCCGGCGTCTGACCGAGGACCTGCAGGCGAAGGCCGGCCGGCGGCGGCTCCTCTTGATGCTCGACGAATTCCCAGCGCTGGGGCGGCTCGACTTCTTCGAGTCGGCGCTCGCCTTCATGGCGGGCTACGGCATCAAGAGCTTCCTGATCGCCCAGTCGCTGAACCAGATCGAGAAGGCCTATGGGCCGAACAACTCGATCCTCGACAACTGCCATGTGCGGGTGAGCTTCGCCACCAATGACGAGCGGACCGCCAAGCGCGTCAGCGATGCGCTCGGGACGGCGACCGAGATGAAGGCGATGAAAAATTATGCCGGCAGCCGCCTCTCGCCCTGGCTCGGGCATCTGATGGTCTCTCGATCGGAGACGGCGCGCCCGCTGCTCACGCCGGGCGAGGTCATGCAACTCCCGCCTACCGACGAGATCGTCATGGTGTCTGGCGTCCATCCGATCCGCGCGAAGAAGGCGCGTTACTACGAGGACGCGCGGTTGCAGGAGCGCATCCTGCCGCCGCCTGTGCCGACGCAGGCGAAAGAGGGCCGTTCCGACGATTGGAGTTCACGGTCATTGCCGCCGCGGCCGCCGGCGCCAGCTGCGCGTGACGGCGAGGAGGCTGACGATGAAGACCCGAAGAACTCGGACCGCCGTCGCCAGCCTGAACTGAACCAGGCGACGGTCGAGAAGAAGCAGCCGATCGACAACGAATTCGTCCTCGATCCGACCGACGAGCTTGAGGAGGATGCGCCCCGCGTAGGTCGGATGAACGACCTCATGCAGGGTTTGGCGCGCCAAGCCTCCCTCGACCCCGGCGACGACCTGGGATTGTGAGGCTGGGATGCCGGCGCCGAAGAAGAAGGCTCAGCTCTCCGTCTATCTCGATCCGGACGTGATGCGGTCCCTGTCGGTCTACGCGGCGCGGCGAGAGCAACCGATGTCGCTGATCGCCGAGGCCGCCATCGCCTCGTTCCTTTCGCCGGACGCAGATGAGCGGCGCGAGGCTGCCATCGCTAAACGCCTCGATCAGCAGGACCGGCGCCTGGCGCGGCTCGAGCGCGACGTCGCCATCGCCGTCGAGACACTCGCCCTGTTTATCCGCTTCTGGCTCACGACGACACCGGCGCTTCCGGAGCCGGCCGCCAAAGCGGCGCGGGCGCAGGCCGGAACACGCTACGACAACTTCGTCGCCGCGCTCGGCCGGCGCCTCAGCCAGGGCCCGAAGCTCAGACAAGAGATTCCCGAGGACATGGCCGGGAAATCCGAGGGGCCTGAGGGGAGCCTTTAGGACTGCGACACGGGCATATTGCGCCCCATACAAGATTTTGTATATGATCCGTGCGTCCCTGTCGGTGCGCACCGGGGCCCCTTCGTGAGGAAGCCCCGTCATGCAAGTTCAGCTCAAGAAACTCGAAGGAAGCTGGGATACTGGCTACGCCCTGCACAAGCATACCCTTTCGAGCGTTTACCTCGGGGATGACGAATATGGCCATCCCCGCTTCGACACGACCCGCTCCGAACCGGGCGAGTCCCTTTATCAGCTGAAATATCGAGGGGATTGGGACCAGGTAAAGACGCTGGCAGCCCAGGTGAAAACCAGCTTATTGCCGTTGTTCGGCAAGATCGGGCTGATCATCCCCATGCCCGCCTCGACCGTCCGGGCGCGCCAGCCCGTAAATGAAATCGCCACCGAGCTGGGGCGGCTGACCGATACGCCCGTGTTCGACAACATCATCGTGAAAGCGCCGGCCGCGCAGGGCAGCCCGCAACTCAAGAACCTGCATGGCCGCGAGGAAAAAGATGCGGCGCTGCAGGGCCGGTTCAGTATCAATCCGGCCATCACCAACGAGGGGTGCTGGAATGCGCTCCTGCTAGACGACCTGTTCGACACCGGCGCGACCATGGACGCCGTCTCTAAGACGCTACGGACGTACAAGAAGATCAACCAAGTCTATGCCGCCTCGCTAACGTGGAAATAAACCAATGACGACTGTTTTCATCGCTGGATCAATTTCCATCAGCCGCCTGCACGAGAAGGTTCAAGAGCGGATCAACAAAATCGTGTCTTCCGACTTCGATGTCGTCGTTGGAGACGCCGATGGCGCCGACACGTCGATCCAGGAATGCCTCCAGCGATTTCATGCTGGCAAGGTGACCGTGTTCTGCACGGGGAACGCGCCGCGGAACAACGTCGCCGAATGGCCGGTCCACCGGGTCGTCTCGAAAGCCAAGGCGGGCAGCCGCGCGTATTTCACCGCGAAGGACCTAGAGATGGCGCGGACCAGCGACTACGGGCTGATGGTCTGGGACTGCAAAAGCACCGGCACCTTGAGCAATGTGATCGAGCTTCTGCGAGAGAAAAAGAAGTCCGTCGTCTTCGTGAACAAGGACAAGGATTTCGTTACCATATCCGACAAGAGCGGGCTGGATAATCTCCTCAGCTTTATGTCGGAACATGCCCGCGCCAAGGCTGAAGAGAAGATCGGGCTCTCCTCCATGATCGCCAGCATCTCGCAGGAGCAGTTCTCGCTCGATATCGCGGGGAACGGGCCTCCTTTGCCAGAGCCAAAGGCTGAACCGAGCACCGCCGAGCCGATTGAGGAAAGCGCGATCTCGAGCGAGAGCATGAAGCTGCGCTCGGCGCTCATGTCGGCTCTGAAGGATCATATTTCGCGCGCGCACCTGAGTCAGTCGCAGGCCGCCAAGGTGTTCGGCGTGACCCAGCCGCGCATCTCCGATCTCACGCGCGGCAAGGTCGATCTGTTCGGACTGGATGCCCTGGTGAACATGGCCGCGACCGCCGGCCTGCGAGTGGAAATGCACGTGCGCCAAGCAGGTCCGGCCGCGGAATGATAACGCGCGCACGCTGACGCGACTGCCCTGGCGATTCGTCCTCATCCGGATGACCCCAAGATGCGCCGCCGCGCCGCTTACTCTTCTCCGCACCCAGCAAGTATTTTTTCTCTGCTTTACGCTCGGCTCCTACGCCATCTGAATACTTGTTGATCCGCCCCATTTCCTGCCTCTTCTAATCGTCCCGTCGCTAATCGCGCGCTGCGATTGGCCAATGACGGGGACGATCGTGGCGGTCACACAACTTCATTCCGAGGCCTTCTCACGCGGCGCGCGCATGCTGCGCACCGCCCTCGGCCCCGCCATCGCAACCTTCCTCGAAGATCCGTCGATCGTCGAGGTGATGCTCAACCCCGACGGCCGGCTTTGGATAGACCGGCTGTCGGGAGGTCTGGAGGATAGCGGCCGGACGATGTCCGCCGCCGATGGCGAGCGGATCGTGCGCCTGGTCGCGCACCATGTCGGCGCGGAGGTCCATGCCGACAAACCGCGTGTCTCGGCCGAGCTGCCCGAGACGGGAGAGCGGTTCGAGGGCCTGTTGCCGCCGGTGGTGGCCGCGCCGGCTTTTGCGATCCGCAAGCCCGCCGTCGCCGTCTTCACCCTCGACGACTATGTCGCCGCCGGCATCATGCTGGCCGGCCAGGCCGCGGCGCTCCGCGCCGCCGTGGCAGATCGCAAGAACATCCTCGTCGCCGGCGGCACCTCGACCGGCAAAACTACCCTCACCAACGCCCTCCTGGCTGAGATCGCCGGCACCACCGACCGGGTGGTGCTGATCGAGGACACCCGGGAGCTGCAGTGCCGCGCCCCCAACCTCGTGGCGCTGCGCACCAAGGATGGCGTCGCCTCGCTCTCCGACCTCGTCCGCTCCTCGCTCCGCCTGCGGCCCGACCGCATCCCAGTCGGCGAGGTGCGCGGCGCCGAGGCACTGGACCTACTGAAGGCGTGGGGCACCGGCCATCCCGGCGGGATCGGCACGATCCACGCTGGCACCGCTCTCGGTGCGCTCCGCCGTCTCGAACAGCTCATCCAGGAAGCCGTCGTCACAGTCCCCCGGGCGCTGATCGCCGAGACGATCGATCTCGTCGCGGTGCTGCGCGGCCGCGGCAGCGAACGCCGCCTTTCCGAACTCGCCTTCGTCGCCGGTCTCGATCCCGCCACCGGCGATTACCGCGTCCAGTCCGCCGGGGCGGGCGGCGACCTCTTGCCCCCCGGAGACCCATCATGAACCGCGTTCTCGCCGTCGCTCATTCTTCGCGTCGCCGCCTGGCCGAGCTCGTCACGCTCGCCACTCTTACGCTCGCCTTCGCCCCGGCGGCTTACGCCTCGGGCTCCTCGATGCCTTGGGAGACCCCGCTCAACTCCATCCTGGAGTCTGTGCAAGGGCCTGTCGCCAAGATCATCTCGGTAATCATCATCACGGTCACCGGCCTGACGCTCGCCTTTGGCGACACCTCGGGCGGCTTTCGCCGGCTGATCCAGATCGTGTTCGGCCTGTCGATCGCCTTCGCCGCGTCGAGCTTCTTTCTGTCCTTCTTCTCGTTCTCCGGCGGGGCGCTGGTCTGATGGCGGCGATCGTCGATCCGGACGTGCCAGGCTTCTTCGCGCCGGTCCATCGCGCGCTCACCGACCCGATCCTGATGGGCGGCGCGCCGCGGACCGTGGCGATCGCCAACGGCACGCTCGCGGCGGCGATCGCCCTCGGCCTGCGGCTCTGGATCCCCGGCGCGCTGATCTGGGCCATCGGGCATGCCGCCGCCGTCTGGGCGGCAAAGCGCGATCCGCAGTTCGTCGACGTGGTGCGCCGGCACCTTCGTTACCCGGCCCATCTCGGCGTCTGAGGCTCCCATGCTCAACCTTGCCGAATACCGCAGCCGCCCCGCAACCCTCGCAGACTTTCTGCCCTGGGCAGCGCTGGTCGAAGAGGGCGTCGTCCTCAACAAGGATGGCTCATTCCAGCGCACGGCGCGCTTTCGCGGCCCGGACCTCGATAGCGCGACGCCGGCCGAGCTGGTGGGCGTCACCGCCCGGCTTAACAATGCGCTGCGCCGCCTCGGCTCCGGCTGGGCGATCTTTGTCGAGGCGCAGCGCATCGCCGCCCAGACCTACCCGCACAGCAGCTTTCCCGATCCGGCGTCAGCGCTCGTTGATCTCGAGCGGCAGGACGCCTTCGAGGAAGCCGGCGCGCATTTCGAGAGCCGCTACTACCTAACCTTCGTCTGGCTGCCGCCCGCTGAGGACGCCTCGCGCGTCGAGGGCTGGCTCTATGAGGGCCGCGCGCAGACCGGCGTCGATCCCTGGGAGCTGCTGTGCGGCTTCGTCGATCGGACCAACCGCGTCATCCAACTGGTCGAGGGCTTCATGCCTGAAGTGGCCTGGCTCGACGACGGCGACACGCTGACCTACCTGCACTCGACCATCTCGACCCGGCAACAGCGCGTCCGCGTCCCCGAGACGCCGATGCACCTCGACGCGCTGCTCGCCGATGAGCCGCTCGCCGGCGGCCTCGAGCCGCGCCTTGGCGCCCATCATCTTCGCACGCTCACCGTCGTTGGATTCCCGACCGCAACCCATCCCGGCATCCTCGACGAGCTGAATCGGCTCGCGTTCCCGTACCGCTGGTCCACCCGCGCGATCCTGCTCGACAAGACCGAAGCGGTGAAGCTGCTGACCAAGATCCGGCGACAGTGGTTCGCGAAGCGCAAGTCGATTGCTGCCATCGTCAAGGAGGTGATGACCAACGAGGCTTCGACGCTGGTTGACTCCGACGCCGCCAACAAGGCGGCCGACGCGGACATGGCCCTGCAGGAGCTGGGCTCCGACGATGTGGGCCAAGCTTATGTCACCGCGACCGTCACCGTCTGGGACGAGGACTCGGGCCTCGCGGCCGAAAAGCTTCGCCTCGTGGAGAAGGTGATCCAGGGCCGCGACTTCACCTGCATGCCGGAAGGGGTGAATGCGCTGGAAGCCTGGCTCGGCTCCATCCCCGGCCACGCCTACGCCAACGTCCGCCAGCCGCCGGTCTCGACGCTGAATCTGGCGCACATGATCCCGCTCTCGGCCGTCTGGGCCGGGCCTGCGAGGGATGAGCATTTCCAGGCGCCGCCGCTGCTCTACGGCAAGACGGAAGGCTCGACGCCGTTCCGGCTCAGTCTGCACGTCGGTGACGTCGGCCACACGCTGATCGTGGGCCCGACCGGCGCGGGCAAGTCGGTGCTGCTGGCGCTGATGGCGATGCAGTTTCGCCGCTACCGGAACAACCAGATCTTCGCCTTCGACTTCGGCGGCTCGATCCGCACCGCGGCGAGCGCCATGGGCGGCGACTGGCACGATCTCGGCGGCAGCCTGTCCGCCGGCTCGGAGCATTCCGTCTCGCTGCAGCCGCTGGCGCGTATCGACGATCCCGCCGAGCGCGCCTGGGCGGCGGAGTGGGTCGCCGCGATCCTTGCGAAGGAAGGCGTCACCATCGATCCGACCGCAAAGGAGCACGTCTGGTCTGCGCTGACCTCCCTGGCATCATCGCCGGCGCAGGAGCGCACGATCACCGGCCTCGCGGTGCTGCTGCAATCGACAGCGTTGAAGCAAGCGCTGCAACCGTACTGCGTCGGCGGCGCTTCAGGCCGGCTGCTCGACGCCGAGACCGAACAGCTCGGCTCCGCACCTGTCCAGGCCTTCGAGACCGAGGGACTGATCGGCGCTGGCGCGGCACCCGCCGTGCTGACCTACCTGTTCCATCGCATCGAGGGCCGCCTCGATGGCCGGCCGACGCTCCTCATCATCGACGAGGGCTGGCTAGTCCTCGACGATCCGGCCTTCGCCCAGCAGCTCCGCGAATGGCTGAAGACGCTGCGCAAGAAGAACGCCTCCGTCGTCTTCGCGACGCAGTCGCTGTCCGACATCGACGGCAGCAACATCGCGCCGGCCATCGTCGAGAGCTGTCCGACGCGTATCTTCCTGCCGAATGAGCGCGCGATCGAGCCGCAGATCACCGCGATCTATCGCCGCTTCGGCTTGAACGATCGCCAGATCGAGATCCTCGCCCGCGCCACGCCGAAGCGCGACTACTACTGCCAATCCCGTCGTGGCAATCGTCTGTTCGAGCTGGGTCTCGGCCCCGTCGCGCTCGCGTTCTGCGCCGCCTCTTCCAAGGCCGACCACGCGGCGATCGAGCGCGTCGTCGCCGAGCACGGCCGCGATGCTTTCACGCCCGCTTGGCTGGCAGACCACGAACTCCTGTGGGCGGCCGATCTCATTCCCGACCTAATCAACCTGGAGACGTCATCATGATCAAGCTGCGCCATCTGGCGGCGGCAAGCGCCGTCGCGCTCACCCTGGCCGTCGCCGCACCGCCCGCCTCGGCGCAGTGGATCGTCTACGACCCGACCAACTTCAGCCAGAACGTGCTGACCGCGGCGCGCGAGCTGCAGCAGATCAACAATCAGATCCAGATGTTGACCAACCAAGCGACGAGCCTGGTCAACCAGGCGCGCAATCTCGCCAACCTGCCGATGTCGACGCTGACGCAGCTTCAGTCGTCGATCGCCCAGACCCAGTCGCTGCTCGGTCAGGCGCAGAACATCGCCTTCAACGTCCAGCGCATCGAGCAGGCCTATTCGACGAGCTACGGTTCGGCCGCGGGCGCGGGCTCGACCACTGCCATGGTCGCCAACGCGCAGACGCGCTGGCAGAACTCGGTCGGCGCCTTCGAGGACAGTCTGAAGGTCCAGGCGGGCGTTGTCGGCAACATCCCGACCAACTCCAGCGCCATGACCTCGCTGGTCTCCGCGAGCCAGAACGCCACGGGCGCCTTGCAGGCCGCCCAGGCCGGCAACCAGCTTCTGGCGCTGCAATCCCAGCAACTCTCCGACCTCGTGGCGGTGCTGTCCGCCAAGAGCCGAGCCGATGCGCTCGAGCAAGCGCGTAGCGCCGCCGCCGAGGCGCAGGGCCAGCAGAACTACAAGACCTTCTCGACGCGCACCGGCTACCAACCCGGCAACGTCACCATGTTCAGCGGCAACTGAGGCGCCGCGATGCTGGGACGGTCGGAGATCTTCCGCGCGGCCGCGATCGTCGCCCTGGTCGCGGTGTTCATCGCGACCCTCGTCGCGGTCAACCGGCGTCCCCCGACGCCTGTCGTCGAGACGTCTCCGACCATCAATCCAGCATCCGACGACCTCTCGGCCGAGCTGCGCCGTTGCAGCGCGCTCGGTCCCCAGGATGCCGAGGACCCGCATTGCGTCGCGGTCTGGGAGGAGAACCGCCAGCGATTCTTCGGCAGGCCGGCGCGGCCGCTATCGCCACAAACGCCCCCAGGCGCTGCCGCGCCGGCCACCCCTTTTAAGGGAGACGCGCGATGAACAATGTCGGCGTCATCGATACCTTCCTCAACACATTCACCACCTACATCGATTCCGGCTTCGGCCTGATCAAGGGTGAGGTTGGCTATCTCTCGTCCACGCTGATCGTCATCGACATCACGCTCGCGGGCTTGTTCTGGGCCTGGGGCGCCGATGAGGACATCCTCCAGCGGCTGGTGAAGAAGACCCTCTACGTTGGCTTCTTCGCTTTCATCATCAACAACTTCAACAACCTCTCTGCCATCGTCTTCAACAGCTTCGCCGGCCTCGGCCTGAAGGCGGGCGGCTCTTCGATCTCGACCGCCGACTTCCTGCGGCCGGGCAAGCTCGCACAGGTTGGACTCGACGCTGGTCAGCCGCTGCTCGACGCGGCTAACCAGATGATGGGCTTCACCAGCTTCTTCGCGAACTTCGTCCAGATCGCGGTGCTGATGGTCTCGTGGGTTCTGGTGCTGATCGCCTTCTTCATCCTGGCGGTACAGCTCTTCGTCACCTTGATCGAGTTCAAGCTGACGACGCTCGCCGGCTTCATCCTCATTCCCTTCGCGCTCTTCAACAAGACCGCGTTCCTCGCCGAAAAGGTACTCGGCAATATTGTCGCCGCGGGTGTGAAGGTGATGGTGTTGTCCGTCATCGTTGGTATCGGCACCGGCCTCTTCTCGCAGTTCACGCAGACCTACGCCGGTGGCCAACCGACCGTCGAACAGGCGCTATCTGTCGTGCTGGCCGCGCTCGCCATGCTGGGGCTCGGCATCTTCGGCCCGGGTATCGCGACGGGCCTGGTCTCCGGCGCCCCTCAGCTCGGCGCAGGCGCGGCTGTCGGAACAGGCCTCGCTGTCGCGGGCACGGCGATGGCCGGCGCGGGCGCGCTCGGCCTGGCCGGGAGAGGAGCGATGGCGGCCGCATCCGGCACGGCCGCCGCCGCACGCGGCGGCGCGGCGATGGCCGGTGGCGCATCCTCCGCCTACAGCCTCGCGTCGGCTGGCCGGTCTGGCGCGTCGGGCGTCGCGGCCGGGATCGGCGGCATTGGCCGAGCGGCCGCTTCAGCCGCCGCAGCGCCGATGCGGCGCGCCGCCGCTGGCGCCGCCAACTCGATGAGGGAGAGCTTCGCCGCCGGCGCTCGATCCAGTTTCAGCAACACCGGCGGTTCATCCACCGCAGGGGCGGTCGGCGGCAACGCGCCAGGTGCGCCCGCGGCTGGCTCAGCAGATCCAGCCGCACCCGCTTGGGCCCAGCGCATGCGCCGCAACCAAGCCATGACGCACGGCGCGCAAGCCGCCGTCCAGGCCTTGAGGTCCGGCGACAGCCATGGCGGCGGCCATTCCGTCGATCTCTCAGGAGAAGAATAAGAGATGGCGCTGTTTCGCCGCCCCACGGCTCGTTACGGCCGGACGCCCGAGCCTGAGACCCCCTATCAGCGCGCCGCGCAGGTGTGGGACGACCGCATCGGCTCGGCCCGGGTGCAGGCCAAGAACTGGCGGCTGATGGCCTTCGGCTCACTGGCGCTGTCCATGGGCCTCGCCGGCGGCCTCGTCTGGCAGTCGACCCACGGCAGCATCGTCCCCTGGGTCGTACAGGTCGACAAGCTCGGACAGGCGCAGGCTGTCGCGTCGGCTACGGCTGACTACACACCGAGCGATCCGCAAATCGCCTGGTATCTCGCGCACTTCATCCAGATGGTCCGCGCGCTGCCAGCCGATCCGATCATCGTGCGGCAGAACTGGCTGCAGGCCTACGACTTCACCACCACCTCGGGCTCCCAGGCGCTCAACGACTACGCCCGTGCGAACGACCCCTTCGCCAAGCTCGGCAAACAGCAGATCGCGATCGACGTCTCGAGCGTGATCCGCGCCTCGCCGTCGAGCTTCCGGGTCGAATGGGTCGAGCACCGCTATCAGGACGGCGCGCTGGCCGACAACACCCGTTGGACCGCGATCCTCACCATCGCGATCCAGACGCCGACCTCCGCCGACGTGCTCCGCAAGAACCCGCTTGGCATCTACGTCACCGCAATCAACTGGTCGAAGGAGCTGGGACAATGACCCCGCCGATTTCTAAGGAAGCCGGCGGTCCGGCTTCGCGTTTCTGCGTCAGTCAGCAAAGCCGGAAGGGAGCAAACGCGGCTTTCCGTAAAGCCGGCCTGGCGGCTTTGCTGATGTCCGCCACTACGCTGGGCGGCTGCGCGCACAATTTCATTCCGCCCGACATTAATTACGACAGCGCGGCGCCGGCAAAGCTCACCGTCGATCCGCCAGCGCCTATCAAGATCGTGGAGTTGCCCAAGCTGCTGCCGCTGCCCGGGCAACTGAAGCCAATCGACGGTGGCAAGCCGACACCCGAAGCTGCCGACCCGACCGTGCGTGTCAACCAAGCCAACGCTGCCGCGCGGATTCAGCCGGTGCGCAACGGTTTCATCAACGCGGTCCAGGTCTATCCGTTCTCCGGCGGGGCGCTCTACCAAGTCTATACGGCGCCCGGCGAGATTACCGACATCGCGCTGCAGGACGGCGAGCAGCTCGTCGGCTCCGGCCCCGTCGCCGCCGGCGACACCGTGCGCTGGATTATCGGCGATACCGAGAGCGGCGCGGGCGCGACCAAGAAGGTCCACATCCTGGTCAAGCCGACGAGACCCGAGCTGCTCACCAATCTGGTCATCAACACGGATCGGCGGACCTACCTCCTCGAGCTGCGCTCGACCGAGAAGACCTACATGGCCTCAGTCTCCTGGCAGTATCCCGAAGATCAGCTCATCGCGCTTCGGCGGCAGAACCAGGAGGCCGACGCAGCCGCGCCGATTGCCAGCGGCGTCGATCTCGCCTCGATCAACTTCCGTTATGCAATCCAGGGCGACAACCCGGCCTGGCGTCCGATGCGCGCCTTCGACGACGGGCACAAGGTCTACATCGAGTTCCCGAGCGGCATTGCCCAGGGCGAGATGCCGCCACTGTTCGTCATCGGACCGGCCGGCGGCTCCGAGCTGGTGAACTACCGGGTCAACCGCAACTATTACATCGTCGACCGCCTGTTCGCAGCCGCCGAATTGCGTCTCGGCGACAAGGATAGCGAGCGGCGCGTCCGCATCGTCCGCACCGACGGAAGGCCGCGGTCATGACGACGGAAGGTCCTGAAGAACAACCGCCGTCGCCAACGCCGGTCGTACCGCCCGACCTGCGGCTCCGGGGCGAACGGCCGCGCGTCACGCGCTTGTCGCGCAGGGTGCTGATTGGCCTGGGCGCCGTTTCGGCGCTCGCCGTCGCGGGCGCGCTCGGCTACGCGCTTCAGACTCGCAACGCGGCGCAGAGCGGCCAAGAGCTGCTCTCGACGCAGAACCGTCCCTCGGCTGAAGGCCTGGCAGGACTCCCAAAAGACTATACCGGCCTGCCGCGCCAAGCGCCGCCGCTTGGGCCGCCGCTACCCGGCGATCTCGGCAGGCCGATCCTCAACGCAGGGGCAGCGCCGAACACCGTGGCTCCCGCCACGACGCCAGATCCGGAGGCGCAGCGCCGTGCCCAAGAGATCGAGGCGGCGCGGCTCAGCCGTCTCTTCGCCCAGACCAATCAGCAGCCCCAGCCGGTCGGGCTGGCCGTGCCGGCTGCTACGGGGATCGCAACGGGCCCAACGCCCACACCGCCGGTCGATACCGGCGCCGCGCAGAACATGCAGGATCGCAAGGCCGCATTCCTCAACGCTTCGACGGATAAGCGGACGGTCAGTCCGAACCGGCTCGACGCCAAGGCCTCGCCCTATGTCGTGCAAGCCGGCACAGTGATCCCTGCCGCGCTCATCACGGGCATTCGTTCCGATCTGCCCGGCCAGATCACCGCCCAGGTGACGGAGGCGGTCTATGACAGCCCGACCGGAAAATATCTTCTGATCCCGCAGGGCGCAAAGCTGATCGGCCAATACGACAGCTCCGTCGCTTTCGGGCAGTCGCGAGTCCTGCTGGTTTGGACCCGGATCATCATGCCGGACGGCAGCTCGATCGTGCTGGAGCGTCAGCCCGGCGCCGATACGCAGGGCTATGCCGGGCTCGAGGACGAGGTCGACAACCATTGGGGCATGCTGTTCAAGGCCGCCGTCCTCTCGACTCTTCTGAGCGTTGGTGCCGAAGCGGGCACGAGCCAGGACGAGAACAATCTCATTCAGGCGATCCGGAGCGGCGCGTCCAACAGCATTAGCCAGACAGGCCAGCAAATCGTCCAGCGCCAGCTCAACATCCAGCCGACCTTGACCATCCGGCCGGGCTTCCCGGTCCGTGTTATCGTCACGCGCGATCTCGTGCTGGCGCCCTACGGACAGGGAGCAATGCCATGACGAAACTCAAGCTCGGGGCGCTCGCCGACGATAAACCCGTTAAGATCACGGTCGAGTTACCTGCCGCCATTCATCGCGACCTAGTTGCCTACGCTGAGGTGCTCGGACGAACGACAGGGCAGGTGATCTCCGACCCTGCCAAGTTGATCGTGCCGATGATCGAGCGGTTCATGGCGACGGACCGGGCGTTCACGAAAGCGCGGCGAGGGGCTTCGATCCAATCTCATTAGGTTCCGGCCGTGAGATCCGGATGGCGTTCGCGGAGCATAGCGAGAAACGGTTCGAGCGTCGGATTGTTATTCGCCTGTCGCCAGTAAGCGGCAAAGTCGAGACGTGTCGGCCCTTCCTCTTCGTGAATCTCGCGATAGACTACACCCTCGTAATGGACGCCTGTCGCTCCTTCAAGCATCAGCAACATACCATATTCGGCGCCAACCAGACTCAGCAGGCGATCGAGACTAACGTCGTGATGTAGTATCCGCTGTGGGCCCGAGCCATGGAGTTTTGCGGTCAACAATCGTTCGAGTTCGGGGCCTGGACCCCGTTGAGGGAATAGCATTCGCTCATTTGCAAAATCAGACCAGTTGATCATGCTACGAGCGCAGAATGGATGCTGCGCCGGCAAAGCAACGATAACGCGCTCGCTCCAGAGCGGCAGGCGCCGATCGTCCCAGCTTGGGCCACACGTGGTCATGATGGCGATGTCGATCGCGTTGGTTATCAGGTCACACATCAACCTGTCATGCCCACCGTCGATCATGTAAACGTCCACGTCCGGAAAGCGTCGATGATGGTCAGTTAATGTGGCACGCAGGTTGCCAGTCGAGAGTGAGGCATAAACGCCGATTGTGAGTTGCCCGTTTTCGCCCCGTCCACGAGTTCGCAGTCTTGAGAATACGGTATCGGCTTCTTCGACGATTCGCCGCGCCGCCTCAAGGAACTCATGACCCGCGACGGTTGGCCGTGTGCCTCCGTTACTCCGTTCGAAAAGCGTGGCACCCAAACGATATTCAAGGTCGCGCAGCCGCCGGCTGAGGGTTGATTGTCGAATGTGGAGCGCTTCTGCAGCTTGCCTTAGACTTCTATGCTTAGCTGCAACAATTACCCATCTCAGGTCCCGAAGCTCGATGGCCGCCGCCGTTATCATTTCTCATCAGCTACACGGAAGCGTGAGAAATTTGGTGAATTGTCGCTGTCGGAGCGATACCAGCATCAAGACGATGGCTGCGAATTCGCAGACAAGGCCTCTCCCAGTCGAGATGGGCGGTGAAGCCCTCCGCCAGAGTGAAGGAACCTTGAGCAGCACCGAGGGGGACGCAAAAGACACAGCAATCTCCCGGCTTCGGCCGCAAGGTTTCGGCGCAACACGTGCGGGTATAGAAGAACTGGCAAGCGTCGGTCGGCATTGTTTCCGCCTTCATGCGTCCGCAGTTCGGGCAAGTGATTGCGGACTGCGAGCTTACCAATATTCCGGCCATCAGCCGCCCCTCACATGGCCAGCGCCGGAACCCAGAAAAAATAGGCGTTCAGCATGTAGAGCCCCGACGCAATCAGCGTCACGCCGCCCAATGTCTCGAAGGCACGCCGATACGCGGCCAAGCCGTGTAAATTCTCAAGCCAGCCGATGCTGATAGCGCCAAGAGCGACTGGAAGGGCGCGGCCTACAGCAAACGCGAGCAGAAGAACGGCCCCAGTCCAGGGTGAGCCGAGTCCTGCCGCCGCCCCGAGCAGCACAACGAGCGCCGGCGTGCAGACCGGACAGACCGCTATCGAGAACGTGGACCCAAGCAAGAACGCACCCCACGAAGCAGACGGCCGTTTCGCTTTCAACGCAAACGCTGGCAGCGGCAGCCGAAGCCATCCCGCCCACATCAGCCCGAGAACGATCAAGAGCGGGCCGAGCACAAGGCCCCACTCTCGTCCGACAAGAGACGCAACCCAGTGGCCGCCCAGCCCGGCAACGAAGCCCAATGCCGCGTGGGTGACAAGCATACCGAGGATGAACATCGCTCCAAACAGGATCGCCTGCTTCCGCTCGCGGGCTCTGGTCACGTAGGCGAGGGAGACGGGGATCGAGGCCATGGCTACGGGATTGAAGCTGAAGACAAGGCCGGCGAGGAAGCCGATCCCGACAGCCGCCACGCCAGCTTGCTCGACCGACTGCCGAAGGGTCTCAGGCTCCAACATCATTTTTCTACTCCGCTTCGGCGATTCAAAGCCGCACGTAATTGTTGCGGCGTCGGCAAGGATGAAAATAGGAGCTCGCCGTCAACGGCGATCGCGGGAAGCGCCAGCACGCCGAGCTCGACCGCGTGATCCAGATCCTCAAGCACATTGAGTTCGTGCCATTCGATGCCCGGGACGACATTCTCTGCGGTGGCCTTGAGACCCTCCCGCGCCGCGGCGCATTGACTGCAGCCAGGGGAATAAAATAATTCGATTTTCATAATTCAGTGCGCCTGCCTCATCACGTTGGCTTGGTCCAAGGCCGCCAAAATCGTGCATTCCTCGACCGGATGCGTTTCATTGGCGCAATCGGCAATGAGGTGATCGAGTGCCTTGGACATGGACTTCATCGCGCGGATTTTGTGTTCGAGCTGAAGTTTCTTTTCGATCGCGCGCTTGCGAACATCGCCGCAACAGGCGGTATCGCCGCTCCGCAGGATGAGAAGCTCGCGGATTTCAGCGAGCGTGAAACCGCAGAGTTGGGCCTGCTTGATGAAGTGAATACGCCGCGCGGAATCTTCGTCGTAGAGCCGGTAGCCGCTTCCGCTCCTCTCGGCCGGCTCGATCAATTTTTCCCGCTCGTAATACCGCAGCGTGTCGACGCTGACTTCCCCCAGCGCCGCGAGTTTGCCGATCGTCAACATACCTACCTCCTAGTCGACCCTAGACCCTGAAGTATACTCCAGGGTCAAGCGCGTCGTATGGGATATCGGGCCGCCTGCCACGCTAGGATTTCAATCGGACGTCCGCGCCAGCCTGAGTCACCCCGGTGGCGGATGGAACCGCTCTGGATGGAACCTCGGAGCGGAACAAGGCGAAGGACAACACCGCGAGGATCAGCTCAACGACTGCGAACAGTCCAAACGCGACCCCAAAACCGAACCGAAGCAGCGCGCCGAAGATGAGGCTTCCGAGACCGAAGCCGACAAAGAGTGTGAAGACGTTCAAGCCCATTGCCTGCCCGGCGCGTTTGCCGCCGAGGGAGGTGACGATTCCCCCGAAGAGCGGCTGGGTCATGTCGTAGCCCAGGGACAGGACCATCGCGACGACGGGGGCTAGGATCAGCGGAAAGCCGAGCAGCAGAGCGGCCGCCGCGACGGCGCTCAGAACGAGGCCAATCGGTATCAATCGGGCACGGCCCCAGCGATCGGCCGCTCGGCCGATCACCGGCCCGAACAGGAAGCCCGGCACGCCATAGCCGAGGAGGGCCAAGCCGATACCGACAGGTCCAATGCCGTATTGCCGCTCGAAATACACGCCGAGCCAGGTGAACACGCCGGAATGGAACATGGAATTGACCAGGACATAGCCATAGGTGCGCTGCCCGCGCGGAGTCCCCAGCAGATCCTTGTAGCCACGAAAGAGGTCCCGCAGCGTGCCTGTCACCGGCTGAACCGCGCCAGCGATGACGGCTCGATAAGGCAGCAGCACGACGAGGAGCGCCGCGCCTGCCGCCCCGACGACGAGGAACAGCCCCTGCCAACCGGCGAACGGCACGATCATCGCGCCCAGCGGAGAACCGAAGGCCATGCCGCCGGCCATCGCGCCGAACAGCCAGCCAAGCGGTCGCCCCCTCTGTTCGTAGGGGTACAGCCGGCCCACCAGCGCCAAGGCGAGCGGAACGACGCCGCTTGCGCCGAACCCGGTCGCCATCCGCCACAGCGTCAACTGTTCAATGGAGTGCGCTGTTGCGGTCAGGATCGTGAGCGCCGCGAACGCTGCGAGGGAGGTAAACATCACGCGGTGGATGCCGAGCCGATCCGCCAGAAGGCCATACGCCAGGGTCGCGATTCCATAGGGGATCAAGTATGCCGGCACGATGAGCCCGACCGTCTCAACCGACGTTCCGAACGTGTTCGACAGCGCCGGTATGATCGGCGCCACCATGTAGGCTTGGAAAAAGATGATGAAGGTTGCCGCCGCGAGCATCTTGAGGAGCCGTTCGCGCTGGCGCTCGCCTATCGCCGCCGGCATCGTTTGCTGAATTCCAGTCATGTCATTCCTTACTCAGACGGCCTGCACTGGCGCGGGCACGATCGGGCGCCCGACGCTGCGGATCGCGTCGAAAAAGAGCCGCGGGCTCCCCCACAACGAGTTGATGAAGATCGCCGTGACGCTCACGGCCATTGCCACCATCGCCCAGACCGGGTGTATCAAGCCGGTGGCGGCGAGCGGAATGCCACCGCCGTTGAAGAGGAAGGCGAGCACGACGTTCTGAACCATCTTGCCGTAGCTGCGGCGGCTGATGTCACGGGCGATGGGAAGCGCAGCCAAGTGGTTCGATAGGATGATGATGTCCGCCGCCTCTATCGCGATATCGGTGCCGGCGCCCATGGCGATGCCGATATCGGCCTGCATCAGCGCCGGCGCGTCGTTGATGCCGTCGCCGACCATGGCGACGCGGGCATTGACCTGAAGATTGCGGATGATCACGGCCTTGTCCTGTGGCAGCACGCCCGCATGCACCTCGTCGATGCCGAGATCGCCGGCGACGCGCCGTGCCGCGCGCTCGTTGTCGCCGGTGACGAGGATTGTCTTGAGACCGGCCTTGCGCAGCGTGGCGACGGCCGAGACGGCATCGGCGCGGAGCGCATCGCCCAAGGCGACGACGCCCAGTGCCCGCTCCTCGCGCGCGACGGCGATCACGGTGCGCCCGGCCGCTTCAAGCGCATCGATGCGCTTCGTAAGACGCGTGAGATCGATGCTCCGCTCCGCCAGGAAGCGTGGGCTGCCGACGAGAACCTCGCCAGTGCCGATGCGGGCGACGACGCCCTTGCCGGGGAACGCCTCGAATGACTCGACCTCCGGCGGCGTCGCGCCGCGCTCGAACGCCGCCTTGACCACCGCCTGGGCGAGGGGATGCTCCGAGGAGGCTTCGGCGGCGGCGGCAATCGCGAGAAGCTCCTGCTCACTCACGTCGAGGGTCTCGATCTCACGCACCATGGGCCGGCCTTCGGTGAGTGTGCCCGTCTTGTCGAACACGATCTGCTTCACCGTGCGGAAGCCCTGGAAGGCTTCGCCGGTCCGCATGAGGATGCCGTGCTCGGCGGCCTGGCCGGCGCCGCGCACGATCGAAAGCGGTGCGGAGATGCCGACGGCGCAGGGGTAACCCATCACCAGCACGCTGAGGCCGGCGAAGACCGCGCGCTCCACATCGACTTGGCCCGTACCCAGCCAGGAGCCGACGAGCCAGCCAATGACCGCAAGGGCGGCGATCCCAAGGACGGTCGGGGTATAGACCCGCAGCACGCGGTCGACGAGATGGAGGAGGCCTGGCTTCAGCGCCCGCGCGTCCTCGACATGGCGGATCACCTGGTGCAGGAAGCTGCCTTCGCCGACCGCCGTGATCGTCACCAGGAGCGTGCCGGTGCCGTTGATCGAGCCGCCGATGACCGCATCGCCCTCGGTTTTTTCGACCGGAATCGACTCGCCGGTCACCAGCGATTGATCGACGCCTGAGCGGCCACTGACCACCGTGCCATCGACGGGCACGCGCTCGCCGGGGCGAATGCGCACGAGATCGCCGAGTTTCACGTCCTCGATCGGCACGTCGATTTCCACAGTCCCGCGCACGATTCGCGCGGTCTCGGGTTGGAGATCCAGGAGACGCTTCACCGCCTGGGAGCTGCGTGTCTTGACGATCAGCGAGAGCCATTCCGAAAAGATGTGATAGGTGCCGACCATGACCGAGACGGCGAAGAACGGCGCGGTCGGATAGCCGGGCCGGTTGAGCACGAGCCCGATGACGCCGCCGGCCATACCCGCGAACGCGCCGATCTCGAGCAGCACATGCTGATTGATAATGCCACGCCGCAGCGCCTGGAAGGCCATATAGAGGATGTGCCGCCCGATGCCAAATATCAAGACTACGGCCAAGCCGCCGGTAAGCCAGGGCGCGCTATTAGCGAGATATCCCTCCAGATTGAGGTAGAGTAAGGAGAGTGCCATGACGGCAAGGGCCGAGAAGGCGCCGATGGCCACCCAAAACCCGGTTGATCGCAGGACCAGGTAGACAAAGCCGCCGAGGCTCAGGCACACCAGCGCCGGTAGAAAGCCGATCCAGCCCACCTGCGGATCAGCGATAATCGGGATGGAAGCAACGCTGAGCACGACGGCGACGACGAAGCGCCGCGCCTCGCGCACGAGATCGCGCTCTTCTTCTTCGAACCCCTTGAGCTTGCGAGGGTCGGAGATGGTATAGCCGATGTCGCGCAAGGTTTGCAGCAAGTGCTCTGGACGGGCGACGGTCGGATCGTATTCGACCAGCGCCTGTTCGTGAGTCAGACTCACTGCCACCTTGTCGACACCGGGCATCCGGCCGAGCGCCTTCTCGATGGTGCCGGTACAGAGCGAGCAGTGGAGGCCGCCAATCCGGGCGCGGATCTTCCGGCGATCGGGTCGTGTCGAGGGCTCTTCGCTCCAGGGCTGGAAGGTCGTTGCATCGGTCGTTGTGATGCTCATTGTCATCTCCATTCATCGCAGTTATCGACCTAGTGTCTGGCCCCTGCGACGCGTTCTCTGGTTGAATCCACGCTCATGTGCTGAATTCGATCAGTACCGACCGGCGACGCGAAAGCCGGGCTTTTGGATCACCGCCACGAGGCGATCCTCGCCGGTACTTTGCGGGTCATAGAGAATGCGGGCTTGGCCTTCTTCGAACGAGACCGTTGCCATCTGTACGCCTGGCTCACTTTCGACCAGGGTCTTGATGGTATTGGCGCAGCCATCACAGTTCATGCCTTCGATCTTGAAAGTTGTCGTTTTCATATTTTTCTCCATTACAGGTACTATCGGCATAGCCCGATAGCTTTCTCCGCTGTTTGCGTCCGAGTGTATCTGCTCAATCTCAACATGAGGGGCACACCCAGTAACTTGCGGCGCATGCCGCTGCGGCAAGTGAGCCTCCGGTAGCGTTAGGACCTGAGAACACTTGACTTACAGCATGGCCATGCCGCGACAGTCCAACGCTACGCCTTGGAGTTAACTCCAGAGTCAAGTGGATTCCGCCACGTCTCGGCGAGCCTGATGATGGCGGTTGTCGTCGCCCTGCGAGCAGAGCTGAAACTGAGATCCTGCGCGTTCACGAAGGCTTGGTGAGTATTCTCGGCGGAAGACGGTCTCGATCGGCAATAATCGGTTAAGTATCAAGAGCGGCCATTCGACTGCCTGCCGCATTCCGAAGCGCAGACTGTGATCGCACCATACTCATGGTCTGCGCTATTTCGACAATCCTTGAAATAGCACTTATGAGTCAGATCGCGGCCAGCTTGACTCGCGCGGCGAGCTTTTCCGCCACCTCCTTGCGCTCGCTATAGCGGCTGGTGAGGTAGGCGGCAGGACCGCGCGTCAGCAGCGTGAACTTCACCAATTCCTCCACGACATCGACGACGCGGTCGTAATAGGGCGACGGCTTCATTCGGCCCGCCTCGTCGAACTGCTCATAGGCCTTTGCGACGGAGGATTGGTTTGGGATCGTGATCATACGCATCCAGCGGCCGAGAACGCGCATTTGGTTGACCGCATTGAAGGACTGCGAGCCACCGCTCACCTGCATGACGGCGAGGGTCTTACCCTGTGTCGGCCTGACCGCCCCGATCGCGAGCGGAATCCAATCGATCTGTGCCTTCATGATGCCTGTCATGGCGCCATGGCGCTCCGGGCTGCACCACACCTGTCCCTCCGACCAGGCCGACAGGTCACGTAACTCCCGGACCTTGGGATGATCAGCCGGCACATCATCCGGAAGCGGCAAGCCGCTGGGGTTGAAGATGCGCGTTTCGGCGCCGAAGGCTTCCAGAAGGCGAGCGGACTCCTGGGCTTGAAATCGGCTGAACGATCGCTCGCGGAGCGACCCATACAGCAACAGAATGCGCGGTGGGTGCATCGGTGGGGGTGGCCGCAGCGCATCCGTCGTCGGACGTTCGAAAGCTTCAGGGTCGATGTTCGGCACATCCGCCAAGTCGGGCACCTGCATCAACGCGCTTCTTTAATGACGCACGGCGCTGCCTGGCCGCGTTCGTACCAGCCCTTCGACCGGTTCACGATCCAGACGACAGTCAGCATGACCGGCACTTCGATCAGCACGCCGACCACAGTCGCCAGCGCAGCACCCGATTGGAACCCGAACAGGCTGATGGCGGCGGCGACAGCCAGCTCGAAGAAGTTGGACGCGCCGATCAGAGCCGAAGGGCCGGCGACGCAATGCTGCTCGCCCGAAATGCGGTTCAGCAGATAGGCGAGGCCGGCATTGAAATAGACCTGGATCAGGATTGGCACGGCGATGAGCGCGATCACAAGCGGCTGCGCCAGGATTTGCTCGCCCTGAAAGCCGAACAGCAAAACCAGTGTCGCCAGCAGTGCGACGAGGGATAGCGGCTGCAGCCGGTCCAGCAATTGTTTTAGCGCCGTTTCACCACCGGTCGCGAGCAACCGGCGCCGGAGGAGCTGCGCGAAGATGACGGGCACGACGATGTAGAGCACAACCGACAGGACGAGCGTGTCCCACGGCACGGTGATGGCGGACAGGCCGAGTAGCAGTCCGACGATCGGCGCGAAGGCAAACACCATGATCGTGTCGTTGAGCGCCACCTGGCTCAGCGTGAAATGCGGCTCGCCCTTGGTGAGGTTCGACCAGACGAACACCATGGCCGTGCAGGGCGCGGCGGCGAGAACGATCAGACCGGCGATGTAGCTGTCGATCTGGGCGGCCGGCAGATAGGGACGGAACAGGTATCCGATAAACAGCCAGCCAAGCGCCGCCATCGAGAAGGGCTTGACCGCCCAATTGATGAACAGGGTCACGCCAATGCCGCGCCAATGCTCCTTGACCTGGCCGAGCGCCGCGAAGTCGATCTTGATCAGCATCGGCACGATCATCAGCCAGATCAGCGCCGCGACCGGGAGATTGACCTTGGCGACCTCGGCCGTCCCAATCGCGTGAAAGGCCCCCGGCATGAAATGGCCGAGCGCGACGCCAGCGACGATGCAGAGGGCGACCCAGAGGGTCAGCCAGCGTTCGAAGATTGACATGAACAGGTCTCTTTCAGGCTGTCGCCGCGCGTCGGCGGCTGGCGTCGACGACCAGCTCGCCATCTTCCTTGTGGAATTCGCCCCGTTGAGTTGCCGGCAGGATGTCGAGCACGGTCTCGGAAGGTCGGCACAGCTTGACGCCGAGCGCGCTCACCACGATCGGACGGTTGATCAGGATTGGATGGGCCATCATCGCGTCCAAAAGCTGATCATCTGTCAGGCTTGGATCACTCAGCCCCAGTTCGGCATAGGGCGTCCCCTTCTCTCTCAGCACCGATCGCACCGAAGCGCCCATGCGCTCGATGAGCTGCTTCAGCAGCGCCCGTGCTGGTGGCGTCTTCAGGTATTCGACGACGTGCGGCTCGATCCCCGCATTGCGGATCAGGCCGAGCACGTTGCGAGAAGTGCCGCAGTCGGGGTTGTGGTAGATGACGATATCCATGATCGGCCTCACGCTGCGCTCGGACGGGGCGACGTCGCCCCTTCGGATCGACCGATCTCGCGCAGCTTCGTGCCGAGCGCGATCGTGTCGAGGTTTTTCAGCGGCAGCGCCGTGAACACCGAAATGCGGTTCTTGAGATAGCGGAACGCTGTAACGAAGGCGGCTTCCTTCTGGATGTCCGAGCCCTCGACCGCCGCCGGGTCTGAAATGCCCCAATGTGCCGTCATTGGCTGGCCGGGCCACACGGGACAGGTCTCGCCCGCGGCGTCGTCGCAGACGGTGAACACGAAATCCATGACCGGTGCGTCGGGACCTGCGAACTCTTCCCAGCTCTTCGAGCGGAAACCGTCTGCGGGGTAGTCGAAGCTCGCAAGCACCTTCGGCGCGAGCGGGTTGACCGTTCCCTTTGGGTAGCTTCCGGCTGAAAAGGCGTTGAAGCGTCCGGCGCCATCCTTCCGGAGAATACCCTCGGCCAGGATTGAGCGGGCCGAGTTGCCGTTGCAGAGGAACAACACGTTATAGACCCGGTCAGCCATGGACGGCCTCCTTGGTGATGGTGTTCTGGGTAGGGCAGCAGGATGTGAGGTCGGCGATGAGCGGCGCGCAAATCTCTGGGCGACCGCCGCAGCAATCCTTGACCAGATAGCCGGTGAGCGCCCGAACCGCCTCAAGCTGCGCGCGAAAAATGATGGAACGGCTGTGCCGCTCGGCCGCGATCAGTCCGGCGCGGGTCAAAATACCAAGGTGGGTCGACATGGTGTTGTGGGGCACCGCCAAGTGCCGCGCGATCTCTCCGGCGGGCAGGCCGTCTGGCTCGTGCTCGATCAGCAGCCGAAAGACGTCGAGACGGGTTGGCTGGGCGAGCGCTGCAAAGGCGAGAATGGCTTGTTTTGATTCCATACGTCGAGACTAATCGACATACGGAAATGTGGCAAGCTTCTAATCTCGACGAGGGGTGCCGGGCAATCGTGAGCGCAATTCGACGTTCTCGCTCGCGAGATCACGCCGCCAGCCTCGAATGGCGCTCTCGACCAATCGCAAGAATCGGGGTGTTGCGGGCCCACGCAACAGATGGGCAATTTGGCATCGGCTTTGGGGGCAGACGCCCGCGACTCAGCGCACTGATTCTCAGTTGCGGGGGCGGGATTTGGACTTGCGAAATCTCGCTACTGAGATTCTCGCAGCGGCAGCGTTAGACTGCTCTCTATATTCTATATTTCGGTCAGCCCTCTCAACAAGAGGGTTGGCGCACCCGACACGATTCGAACGTGTGGCCTCCACCTTCGGAGGGATTATCGCTGGTTCCGCCAATAACCGCCAGGAACCGTCGATGACCGCCTATCTCCCTGAAATCTCTAAAGTATTTGATTCCACATCCCGCCGAGGCTACTCTTCTTCCCGCCACAGTTTTCGCCCGCGTGCTTACGCGGTGCTTACGCGAGCGGATGCGGACGGCTCGGAGGAATCTCATGGCTAAGCTCACAAAAAGGGTCGTCGACGCCGCGGAAAGCCGCACGAAAGATTACGTCATCTGGGACGACGAACTCCCCGGCTTCGGCCTCCGCGTATTCACGTCGGGCAAACGCAGCTACGTCATTCAGTACCGTCTCGGCAAGCGATCGCGCCGTTTCACGATCGGCCTGCATGGTGTCTGGACACCGGAGCGGGCGCGCCAGGAGGCGAAGGTTCAACTAGGCCGGGTCGCGCAGGGGGAAGACCCGGCCGAGGAAAAGCAACTCGACAACAAGGCGCTCACGGTCAAGGAACTCTGCGATCTCTATGTGGCCGATCTCAAGGGCGGCCTGATCCTGGGTAAGGGTGGCCGCCCGAAGAAGGCGAGCACCATCCTCTCCGACACGGGCCGCATCGAGCGCCACATCGTGCCCCTGCTCGGAACCCGCAGGGTCAAGGATCTCGTGAAGGCCGACATCACGAAGGCCCTGAAAGACATTATGGCGGGCAAGACCCGCTGTAGCGTCAAGACGAAGAAGCTGCGCGGTCGCGCCATCGTGCGTGGCGGGGCCGGCACCGCCACACGGACCATTGGGCTCTTTGGCGGCATTCTCACCTACGCCGTCGAGGCCGGCGTCATTGACGTCAATCCGGCGCACGGAGTCAGGCGCCCGAAGGACAATGTGCGAGCGCGGCGTCTGACCGAGGCGGAGTATCGCATCCTTGGCGAAGTCCTGACCAAGGCCGCCGAGAACGAGAAGTATGAGATGTCGGTCGATATTATCCGCCAGCTTGCACTGACCGGATGCCGCCGAACCGAAATGGTCACCCTAGCTTGGACGGAGGCCGATACGGATTCAAGTTGCCTTCGGCTGATCGACAGCAAGGAGGGCAGCTCGATCCGGCCGATTGGTCTGCCTGTGGTAGAGTATCTTGAGAACCGACGGAAAACAAAGACCGGCACCCATGTCTTTCCCGGTCAGGGTGACGACAATGCGTTCGGTAGCTTCCCGAACCATTGGGCGCAGATATTCGAGGAGACGCCGCTCGCCGACATCACGCCGCATGTTCTTCGACACAGCTTCGCCAGCATCGCAAACGATCTCGGGTTCACCGAGGTCACAATTGCAGCGCTAGTCGGCCACGCGAAGGGATCGGTCACGAGCAACTATATCCACACGCTCGACACCGCTCTGATCATGGCCGCCGACACCATCTCCGGTTACATCCAAGGGCTTCTCGATGGAATCGAGTTCAAACAGACCGCTTATGCCCTCGATCGAGACTCGCGGAAGACCGCGCTTGCACGGTTTTTGCAGAAAGCAGCGGCTTCGGATCAGGATACAATCTCAGATGCGGAGCAGCTCCTTGCGGCCTGATCGTCCGCTCAAGGTTTCAGTTATTGCAGTTAGAGGCGATTCGCCTTATATTGGCTGGCCAGGAGATACGATTATGGCCAGCCAAGTCGTCCAGTTCGCCGGTCTATCGGACCGCGACCGCAAAAAGGTGTCGCCCCTGCCGGAGCTGGCGGAGGGCGATCACGTCGAGCTGCATGTCCGTCGTCGCGACGGGAAAGAACAGACCCTGTCGCTCCCGCCCGCAGCCGTCAGCGCGGTCGAGACCCTTTTGACCCGCCTGCTCAGCGGCAAGAGGGTAGCCATGCTCACTGAAGATCAGGAGCTAAGTCCAACCGATGCAGCGGCGATCCTCGGCATTTCCCGTCCGCTCGTCGTACACCGGATGGACATCGGCGAACTTCCGTTCCGTTACGTCGGAAAGCATCGCCGGGCATCGCTGGGGGATGTTCTCGCGCTGAAGGACAAGTTGGACACCCGACAAAAGGCGATGGATGCGCTGGCCGAGGATACAGAGGACCTCATCGCGAACCATGGCCTATAGACCGCCCGTCGCGGTCTTTGATGCCTGCGTCCTCTATCCCTTCCACCTGCGGAATCTGCTGATCCAGTGCGCCTTCGACGGCCTGGTTGAAGCGCGCTGGACGGACGACATCCATGCTGAATGGATCCGCAATCTGGCCGCCAACTCCCCGAACATACCCCTCGCAAGGCTTGAGATCACGCGCGACAAGATGAAGGCGGTTCTGCCAGATGCCGATGTCGTTACGTACAAGGCGTTGATATCGAGCCTCTCACTGCCAGACCCTGATGACAGGCATGTTCTCGCAGCGGCAATCGCAGGCGGCGCCGGGATGATCGTGACCTGGAACCTGAAAGACTTTCCTGCCTCGCATATAGCCGCGCATGGGACACAAGCTGTGGCACCGGATGCTTTCCTCTCCGGTCTGCACAAGACTCAGCCGGAAGCGCTGATCGACAGCGTCGGTCGGGCGCGACAAAACCTTCGGCGCACAGCCCCATCCGTCGAAGAGTTCATAAGCACAATCGAAGCCCAGGGCCTCGTCGATTTCGCGTCCATCCTTCGACGCCAAAAGACACGCCTGAGCGGCAAGCCGATATCACGTCCCTAACGTAGAGCCTGCGTGCGCAGAATTGGCATTACGACATCATCCGGGAGGGGAAAGCCTTCCCCTGCGACCGAGCCTAACGTCTCGGCCGCCCCCTTCGAGCGGGGAGATCCCCGCAACGCCCCCAGAGTGAGAGAGCGGACCGGGTTTCCGTGACGGGAAAAGGTCGGGAGAGAGGCTCCCGCGCCCGTCATGGAGTCCTGTCCCATGAACATGCAGCTTCTCGACGCCCGCCAGACTCCCAGCGGCGGATACAAGGTCAATGTCACCCGCGGCCAACGCGTTGGCCGCGTCTCCTCCGAATGGTTCTCCCGCCCCGCCGATGAGCGCTACCTGTCGCTGTCCGAGCTGGCCCGGTCTGTGCGCGCGCGCGCCGATCGCAGCCGGACCCGCGTCGTCGAAAGCGCGCTGATCCATGTCGAGGCCAACCGCAACGACCCGGAGCGGCTGGCGCTGATGCTGCCCGGCGCGGAGGCGCCGGTCGTTCCAACACACTGGTCCTTCGGCCAGCTCGCCAGCCTGGTCGGCGCACCGGCTGCCTATCTGCGCCAGCTTCCCGCCGCGCTCGCCGGCATCAACCTGCAATACGGCCTGACCTCGAACCGGGCCGAACAGATCAAGACGTTCGAGACCGACGACGGTCGTATCGAACTGCGCGCCGTCACCGGACCGGACTATGGTCGCATCTTCGACCACGAACTGGTCGAGGCCGTGCAGCGCATCGCCGGCAATGGCACCGGCGACACGCGTTGGAAGGTGCCAGGCGTCCTCGACTGGTCGACCGGGATATACAATCCCCGTGTCGACATCACGAAGGACACGACAACGCTCTATGCTTCGGACCGCGACGTCTTCCTCTTCCTCGTCGACGATCTCAATCCCATCGAGGCCGGCCGCCTGCCGGACGGATCGCCCGATCTCTACTTCCGCGGCTTCTATTGTTGGAACTCGGAAGTCGGCGCCAAGACGCTCGGCATGGCCAGCTTCTATCTGCGCGCGGTCTGCCAAAACAGGAATCTGTGGGGCGTCGAGGATTTCGAGGAAATAACCATCCGTCACAGCAAATATGCCGCCAACCGCTTCGCCCATGAGGCGGCGCCGGCGTTGCTGAACTTCGCCAATTCCTCGCCCATGCCCTTCGTCAACGGCATCAAGGCCGCGCGCGAGCGGATCGTCGCCAGGACCGACGAGGACCGCACCGACTTCCTGCGCCGGCGCGGCTTCTCCAAGGCCGAGAGCGGCAAGATTATCGACACGGTGCTGGCCGAGGAAGGCCGTCCGCCCGAGACCATCTTCGATTTCGTCCAGGGCATCACCGCCGTCGCGCGCGACAAGCCGCATCAGGACGCGCGCCTGGATATGGAGGGAAAGGCCAAGAAATTGCTTGATCGGGCTGCCTAATCCCCGTGGAGCCGGAGATGCAGGCTTTCCGCATCTCCGGTTTTACCCGTTTCCTGATCGAGCATGGGTTCCCGGTAAACGAGAAACTACTGCCTGCCGAGTGAGTTATCTTCGTCAGGGAGACGATCCATGAGCTACGCTCGCTTCGCTGCAATGATCGCGACTTCTACGGCGGTGATGTTCGGGCTCATGTACCTGAACACTTACGCCCTCGACCACGTTCTGTTCAGTCAGACCCGCATGTGGATGGCATTTGTCATGGGCGCTGTAATGGCGGTCATCATGCTCGGCTTCATGTGGAGTATGTACAAGAACCGCAGTTTCAACATCGCCATCCTCGCTGGGGCAGTTGTTGTCTTCGCCGGGGCCCTCTGGCTGGTGCGCAGCCAGGAGACCGTCGACGACGTAAGCTATATGAAGGCGATGATTCCACACCATTCGATTGCGATCATGACCAGCGAGCGGGCGCATATCCGCGATCCGGAGGTGCGGAAGCTGGCAGACAGAATAATCGATGCTCAGGTGCGCGAGATCGCTGAGATGAAGCGTCACATAGCCAGGTTGGAAGCTCATCCGACGCCGGCCAGTGCGCCGGCTCTGCCTTCCTACCGGGATCGCGGCGTCCCGCCACCGCCGCCCGAAACGGACCAATCCGCTGGCGTCAATACGCTCGCGCCGATCCGCTGAGGTCCCCCTCGATCTCGCGGCAGCTCCTCGTTCGGCCGCCGGAGAGAGGAAGAGGGGGGACGGGATTTTCCGTGACGGGTTGGAGGTCGAGAGAGAGGCTCTCGGCCGCCCGTCGCGGAGTAAATCCCGATGGCTACTGCCGTTCAGAAGATCACCCTGTCGTCCTCGCGCGACATCCCCTTCAACAAGCTGGTGCTCAGCCAGTCCAACGTCCGGCGTGTGAAGGCCGGCGTCTCGATCGAGGACCTGGCGGCCTCGATCGCCCGTCGCGGCCTGATCCAGAGCATCAGCGTGTTTCCGGTCGTGGACGCCGAAGGCGTCGAGACCGGCATGTTCGAGGTGCCCGCCGGCGGTCGCCGCTTCCGGGCCCTGGAAATGCTGGTCAAGCAGAAGCGCCTGGCCAAGATCGCGCCCGTGCCTTGCGTGGTGCGCGAACGCGATGGCGCGATCCTCGCCGAGGAAGTTTCGCTGGCCGAGAATATCGAGCGCGCCCCGCTCCACCCGCTCGATCAGTTCCGGGCCTTTCAGGACATGCGCACCAAGGGCATGACCGAGGAGGAGATCGCCGCCGCGTTCTTTGTCTCGGCCCAGGTGGTCAAGCAGCGGCTGCGGCTCGCTTCCGTCTCGCCGGCGCTGCTCGACATCTATGCCGAGGACGGCATGACGCTGGAGCAGCTCATGGCCTTCACCGTCTCCGACGACCATGATCGCCAGCAGCAGGTCTGGGACGCGATCAAGGAGACCTGGTCGAAGGAGCCGTATCAGATCCGCCGCATGCTGACCGAGACCACGGTCCGCGCCACCGACAAGCGGGCCGTCTTTGTCGGCCTCGACGCCTATGAGGGGGCCGGCGGCATCATCGCCCGCGATCTGTTCCAATCCGACGACGGCGGCTGGCTGCAGGATGCAGCCCTGCTCGACCGGCTGGTGGCCGAGAAGCTGAAGGCCGAGGCGGAAACCATCGCGACGAAGGCTGGAAGTGGATCGAGGTCGCCGTCAGCTTCCCCTACGGCGCGACCCACGGCCTGCGGCCGCTGGAAGGCGTCTCGGTCGACCTGACCGCCGACGAACAGGCGACGATCGAGGCGCTTGAAGCCGAATATCAGAAGCTCGAGGCCGAATACGAGGGTGCGGACGAACTGCCGGACGAGATCGATCAGCGCCTGGGCGAGATCGAGACCGCGCTTGCGGCCTTCGAGGAACGTCCCGTCCGCTTCGAGCCCGCCGACATCGCCCGCGCCGGCGTTTTCGTCAGCGTCGGTCATGACGGGCGTCTCGTGCTGGAGCGCGGCTATGTGCGACCCGAGGATGAAGCGCCCGAGCCGGCGGAAGGTGGCGAAGATGGCGAGACTGGCGATGCGGTAAATGATGCGGCCGAGCCTCGGGTGCAGCGCGCCGTCATCACCATCGGCGGTGAGCCGGCCGACAGCGAGGACGAGGAGGACGAGGCGATCAAGCCGCTGCCCGATCGTCTCCTCACCGAGCTGACGGCCCATCGCACGCTGGCGCTGCGCAACGCACTGGCCGAGCATCCGCATGTCGCCATGACGGCGCTGCTGCACAAGCTGGTGTCGGACACCTTCCAGCACCGCATGTACAAGGGTGCGCTGGAGGCGAGCGTCAACCACATCTTCTTCCCCGTTCAGGCCGAGGGGTTGAAGGACAGCCCGTCGGCCCGCGCGGTGCAGGAGCGCGACCAGGCGTGGGCCGGCGACATTCCCGCCGATGACCAGGCGCTGTGGGATTGGCTGGCCGGGCTCGACGACGCCAGCCGCATGGCGCTGCTCGCCCATTGCGTCAGCTACGGCGTCAACGCCCTCTATGAGAAGCCGAACCCCTATGGCAGCAACGGCGTCTCGCAGCACACGCTGGACATGCGGCTCGCCCAGGCCGACCGGCTGGCGCGCGCGATGGGTCTCGACATGGTCGAAGTCGGCTGGCGTCCCACGGTCGATAACTATCTCGGCCGGATCACCAAACCGCGCATCCTCGAAGCGGTGCGCGAGGGCGCAGGTGAACAGGCCGCCCAGCTCATCGACCATCTGAAGAAGGGCGACATGGCGAAGGAGGCCGAGCGGTTGCTGGCCGACAGCGGCTGGCTGCCGGAGCCGCTGCGTCTGGCCGCAGAGGCCGAGGCGGAAACGCCCGATCTCGATGCGGGTGGCGAGGAGGACGGAGCCGACCTGCCGGCGTTCCTCGCCGAAGGCGACGAGGAAGATGATCCGGTGGAAGGCGAGGACGATGAAGTCCACGCCATCGCCGCCGAGTGACTGCACTGGCGGGGCGGCCCCGGTCGCTCCGCCTCTCTTCCTCTTTCACAAGGAGCATCGCCATGACGCAATCCGTCCCGGCGCCCCGGCGCGTCGTCTTCCAGTACCTCGTGCCCGTGCATGTCGAAGTCGAGGACGGCCTCGTTTGCCGCGTCACCGTGATCGACGAAACGCCGGTCCGGAACCCCGCCGTGGTCGAGGGCGATCCGGCCTATCTGTCCGACGCCGTAACGGCCGCCGATGACGGCCAGCCCTGGCCGTCCTGGCAGTTCGGCTACTGACACCTCATCCCCATTTCCCTCTCATCGAGCCCGGCCATCGCGCCGGGCTCTTTTCGTTTCAGGAGCCTGACATGGCCGATTACTTCACCCATTTCTCGTGCCTGCTCGATGTCGGCACGCCGCAGAATGCCGCCCGCGCGCTCGATCTCTACAACTCCCTATCCGAGGAGGGCGCCTCGGAAGACCCGCCCTCGGACGGCTTCGACCTGTCGATCCAGCCCGAGCACGGCGGCACGATGCTGTGGATGCGCGACGACGTCACCGGCGATCCCGAACGCCTGATCCAATTCGTCAAACGCTGCGCGAAAGCGTTCGAACTGACGGGCCGCTGGGGTTTCCAATACGCCAACACCTGCTCGCGACCGCGCATCAACGCCTTCGGCGGCGGTGCCCATGTTCTCGATCTCGCCACCGGCGAGACGATCGCCTGGACTTATACCAGTGGCTGGCTCGAGGATCACCTCGCCGAGGGAGACAGACGATGAGCATTCCCGATCACGCCCGCGCCAACTTCCAGACTCTGCTGCGCGCAGCGGAGAACGGCCATCTGGCGCTGATCGAATGCGCCGACGCCGGGACCGGCGAACCGCGCTACGTCATCTGCGCCGTAGGACGCGAGCGCGACGACTATGTCTTCACCCCGTTCGGCCATCTCGCCGAGGGCAACCCGTTCGACACCTATCTCCCGCCCGAGACGTCGACATGACGGTGACGGATCAGCGCCGCGCGAACGACAGCCACGCACCGACATCGGTCAGGTGAACTCTCAAGGCCTGCACCGTATTCGAGGCGACCAGACGGGGATTGTTCCCGAACAGCACGGGATAGCGACAGTTCAAGCGAATGCGCCACCAGCATGTGAAACGGCGCGGATTCGTTCTCGGCCCGGCTGGCGAGGCATTGCGCCGCCGCCACATAGCTGGCCGCCATCGCAAGATAGTCGTGGCCCCTTGTCCGATCCGCCGCGCGCTCGCGCGGCGGCGGAGGTTCGTCACTCCCCTCCGGTTCCTCTACCAAACCGCCACTTCCCATTGCCCGTTCACCCGCGCAAAGCCGATCGGCCGGTTCTGCGGTGCTGCATTGGGCTTGGTGGAATCCATGACGAGCTGCGTCATGCAGGTCACGCCCGGCCCGACGCCGCCCGGTGAGCAATCGCCGAGCTTCAGCGTCGCGTTGGAGAGCGACGTTCCCGTGAACAGGCGATGACGCCGCACGGCCGCGGTCGCCTCTTCCTCAGTCGGCTGAGCCACGCCGGCAGCCACGGCAGGCGATGCCGTGACGGGTGAGATCACCGGCCGCAGGGCGAACCCCGCGCCAAATCCGACCAAAAGGCAGGCCGCCCCCACGATGCCGATCGCGCTTCCCTTCATCGTCTCTCCCTTCCGGTCGATGCGCCGGATGCGGCTGAAGCGCCCCGACGCGGCATCTTTTCCCACGGACTTTAGCGCCGCATCGACGGCGTCGGAAGATTGAGCGGCCAACCGGGCTGCCTCAGCGACAGAGCGAGAGGATGGCCGGGACGGGTTTGAGCCCGTCCGGTCGAGAGAGAGCGCCGGTCCGGCTCGTTCCCGATCCGCTCTCCGAGGTCTCCCACATGCTTCACGCTCCGATCCCCGCCGCCCCGGCGGCTTCACTTCCGCTTGGCTCCTCCGCGTCGCCGGCCGCCGCGATCCTCGCCGCCGCCGAGCGCATCCTCTCCCACCTCGAACAGGGCCGCGCCGTCGATGCCCCCATGCTGCGCAGCGCCATGGAGGCCGCGTTCGGCTCCTCAGACGCCAGCGGCGCCTGGGACTGGAAGACGGCCTACGACGCCTGCGAGGCCGCGACTGTCCTGTTTCTGCGTAAATACGGAAAGGCGCTTTTCCGCAAAGCCGGGTCGCCGGCTTCACGGCTCTCCGCGCTGTCCAAGATCGTCGGACTGTTGCCGACGCATACGCGCCGATCGGAAGAGGCGCAGACCTTCCAGCAATTCTCAACGCCAGTCCCGTTGGGCCTTGCCGCGCTGACGGCGGCGACATTGACCTCGGCCGACCGGGTGCTGGAGCCATCCGCCGGCACCGGGCTGCTTGGCGTGCTTGCCGAGATCACGGGCGCATCGCTCATCCTCAACGAGCTAGCCGAGACCCGCGCCGATCTTCTCGCCTCTCTCTTTCCGGCCGTGCCCGTCACACGCCTCGACGCCGCCCAGATCGATGACCATCTCGATCCGGCCGCCACGCCGAGCGTCGTCATCATGAACCCGCCATTCTCGGTGATGGCGAACGTCAGCGGGCGGGTGGCCGACGCCGCCTATCGGCATATCGCGTCGGCGCTCGCGCGTCTGGCCGATGGCGGACGCCTGGTCGCTATCACCGGCGCCAACTTCTCTCCCGAACAGCCGGCCTGGCGGGACGCATTCGTCCGCCTGCAAGGGCGCAGCCGTGTCGTGTTCACCGCCGCGATCGCCGGCTCGGTCTATGCCAAGCATGGCACGACCATCGAAACGCGCCTGACGGTGATCGACAAGCTGCCGGCCGAGCAGCCGGATCGCTTCCCTGATTCCGCGGGCGTCGCCCCGGATGTCGCGACCCTCCTGACCTGGCTGGAGCATCACCTCCCGGCACGGATGACCGTCTCGCTTCCCGAGCGAGCGCCAGCCTCGATCACGCCGCGCACAGTGCGGGGATATTTCGCCCGCGCGGCCAAGACGACGCCGCAGCGCCATATCGCGCAGCTCGAGGGCGTTCCGCTCGACTACGAGACGATCGACTGGACCCCTCCTGAAGCAGGCCGACTCTCGGACGCGATCTATGAGCCCTATGCGCTCCAGTCGATCCGGATCGACGGCGCACAGCCGCACCCGACCAAGCTCGTGCAATCCGCCGCCATGGCTTCGGTCGCGCCGCCGAAGCCGAGCTACCGTCCGACGTTGCCGCCACGCCTCGTCACCGAGGGCGTCCTCTCCGACGCCCAGCTCGAAACGCTGATCTATGCCGGCGAGGCCCATGGCGATTATCTCGCCGGCGCCTGGACCGTGGACGAGACCGGCGACCTCGTCACCGCCGCGCCGGACGATACACCGAACGCCGTCCGCTTCCGCCGAGGCTTCATGCTCGGCGACGGCACCGGCGCCGGCAAGGGCCGCCAGTCGGCCGGCATCATCCTCGACAACTGGCTCCAGGGCCGGCGCAAGGCGGTCTGGATCTCCAAGTCCGACAAGCTGCTCGAAGACGCCCAGCGCGACTGGTCGGCGCTCGGCATGGAGCGCCTGCTGGTCACGCCCCTGTCGCGCTTCCCGCAAGGCTCGGCGATCCGGCTGCCTGAAGGCGTCCTGTTCACCACCTATGCCACGCTACGGTCCGACGATCGCGGGGAGAAGCTTTCGCGCGTCAAGCAGATCGTCGAATGGTTGGGCTCCGATTTCGACGGAGTGATCATTTTCGACGAGTCCCACGCGATGCAGAACGCTGGCGGCGGCAAGGGAGAACGGGGCGACGTCGCCCCATCGCAGCAGGGCCGTGCGGGTCTCCGGCTCCAGCACGCGCTCCCGAACGCCCGCGTGGTCTATGTCTCCGCCACCGGCGCCACCACCGTCCACAATCTCGCCTATGCCCAGCGGCTCGGCCTTTGGGGCGGTGAGGATTTCCCCTTCGCCAACCGCGCCGAATTCGTCGAGGCGGTCGACAATGGTGGCGTCGCGGCCATGGAGGTGCTCGCCCGCGATCTTCGCGCGCTCGGCCTCTACACCGCCCGGTCGCTCTCCTATGACGGCGTCGAATACGAGCTGGTCGAACATCAGCTCACGCCCGAGCAGACCCGCATCTACGACGCCTATGCCGGCGCCTTCGCCATCATCCACAACCATCTCGACGCGGCGATGCAGGCCGCCAACATCACCGGCAGCGACCGCACGCTGAACCGGCAGGCGAAGTCGGCGGCCCGCTCGACGTTCGAATCCGCCAAGCAGCGCTTCTTCGGCCATCTCCTCACCAGCATGAAGACGCCGACACTGGTCCGCTCGATCGAGCAGGACCTGGCCGACGGGCACAGTGCAGTCATCCAGATCGTCTCGACCGGCGAAGCGCTGATGAAACGCCGCCTGGCCGAAATCCCGACCGAGGAATGGAACGACGTGCGCGTCGACATCACGCCGCGCGAATACGTCCTCGACTATCTCGCTCATTCCTTCCCGGTGCAGCTCTATGAGCCGTTCTCCGATAGCGAGGGCAATCTGTCGTCGCGCCCGGTCTATCGGGATGGCCAGCCCGTCGAGAGCCGCGAGGCAGTCGCTCGCCGCGACGAGCTGATCGAGCATCTCGCCTCGCTGCCGCCGGTCCCCGGTGCGCTCGACCAGATCGTCCAGCGCTTCGGCACCGACATGGTCGCCGAGGTCACCGGCCGCTCCCGCCGCATCGTCCGCAGGGGCGAGCGCTTCGCCGTCGAGACCCGCGCAGGCGCGGCCAATCTCGCCGAGACCGTCGCCTTCATGGATGACGACAAGCGCGTGCTCGTCTTCTCGGACGCCGGTGGCACTGGTCGGAGCTACCACGCCGACCTTGCCGCGAAGAACCAGCGTCTGCGCGTCCATTATCTGCTGGAGCCGGGCTGGAAGGCCGACACCGCGATCCAGGGCCTCGGCCGCACCAACCGCACCAATCAGGCGCAGCCACCGCTGTTCCGGCCGATCGCCACCGACGTGAAGGCCGAGAAGCGCTTCCTCTCGACCATCGCGCGTCGGCTCGACACGCTCGGCGCCATCACGCGCGGGCAGCGGCAGACCGGCGGCCAAGGCCTGTTCCGCCCCGAGGATAACCTCGAAAGCGCCTATGCCCGCGACGCGCTGCGCCAGCTCTACCTGCTGCTCGTGCGCGGCAAGGTCGAAGGCTGCTCGCTCGACCGCTTCGAGACCGCCACCGGCCTCAAGCTGATGGACGACAACGGCATCAAGGATGAGCTGCCGCCGATCACCACCTTCCTCAATCGCCTGCTGGCGCTGACCATAGAGTTGCAAGGCATCCTGTTCACCGCCTTCGAACAGCTTCTCGCCGCCAAGGTCGATGGCGCCATCCGTGCCGGCGTCTATGATGTCGGGCTGGAGACGCTCCAGGCCGAGAGCTTCGCCGTGGCCGATAGCCAGGTCATCCATACCCATCCGGGGACCGGCGCGGAAACCCGGCTGCTCACCATCACCCGGCGCGAACGCAACCGGCCGCTCGGCCTGGCCGCCGCGCTCGACCAGTTGTCCGATCCACGAGCTCGCCTGCTGGTCAACGCCCGGTCTCACCGCGCCGCCGTGCAGGTTCCGGCGCCGTCGATGATGCTCGACGACGGCGAGATCGAGCGCCGCGTCTGCCTGGTCCGGCCGATGGAGCAGCAGTATGCGCCGCTGCGCATGATGGACGAGAGCCACTGGGAGGATGTCGACCGGGAGGCGTTCACTGCCGCCTGGCACGCCGAACTGGCCGAGGTGCCGGAATTCGCCGACAGCACCATCCATATCGTCGCCGGCCTGCTGCTACCAATCTGGAAGCGCCTGCCGGACGAGTCGACGCGGGTCTATCGGCTCCAGACCGACGCCGGAGAGCGCATCATCGGCCGCCGTGTTTCGCCCGCTTGGGCCGCGAACGCCATCACGACCGGCGCACCGTCGCTCGGCCCCGATCAGGCCTTCGCCGCCGTGATGGACGGCACGGCCATCCTCGACCTCGCCGAGAGCCTGCAGCTTCGCCGCGTCCGCGTGATGGGCGGCCATCGTCTGGAATTGACCGGCTTCACCGACGCCATGCGCGAGCGATTGCGCGCCTATGGCCTGTTCAGCGAGATCATCTCCTGGAAGCTGCGCTTCTTCGTCCCCGCCGACGCCGCCGGCCCGGCGGTGCTCGCCCGTGTGCTCGACACCTATCCGGTGGCGCGCATCGCCGAGCGGGAGGCAGCATGATGGCCCGTCAGGACGCATCCGATCCCCCCCTATCTCGCGGTCTGAGGGCGTCGCCATGATGAACCTTGCCGAATATCGCAATCGCAACACAAGGCTCGCCGACTTCCTTCCCTGGGTCGCGCTGGTCGGCGACGGCGTCGTTCTGAACAAGGACGGCAGCTTCCAGCGCACGGCGCGGTTTCGCGGCCCCGATCTCGACAGCGCTGTGCCCGCCGAACTGGTCGCCGTCGCCGGTCGTCTCAACAATGCCTTCCGCCGCCTCGGCTCAGGCTGGGCGATCTTCGTCGAGGCGCAGCGCCATGAGGCCGCGACCTATCCGGCCAGCCGCTTTCCCGATCCGGCGTCGGCTCTGGTCGATGCCGAGCGCAAGGCCGACTTCGAGGAAGCCGGAGCGCATTTCGAATCCAGCTACTTCCTGACCTTCCTCTATCTGCCCCCGGCGGAGGACGCCGCGCGCGCTGAAAGCTGGCTCTACGAGGGCCGCGAGCGCGGCGGTGTCGATGCCCATGAGGCGCTACGCGGCTTCGCCGATCGCACCGATCGCATCCTGCAGCTCGTCGATGCTTTCATGCCGGAATGCGCCTGGCTCGATGATACGCAGACGCTGACCTATCTGCACTCGACGGTCTCGACCAAACGGCACCGCGTCCGCGTTCCCGAGACGCCGATCTATCTCGACGCCCTGGTCGCCGATCAGCCGCTCATCGGCGGGCTAGAACCGCGCCTCGGCGACGCGCATCTGCGCATCCTCACCATCGTCGGCTTCCCGACCGCCACCACGCCCGGCATCCTCGACGAACTCAACCGGCTCGCCTTTCCCTATCGCTGGGCGACCCGCGCTGTCCTGCTCGACAAGACGGATGCGACCAGGCTGCTCACCAAAATCCGCCGGCAATGGTTCGCCAAGCGCAAGTCGATCGCTGCCATCCTCAAGGAGGTGATGACCAACGAAGCGTCGGTGCTGGTCGATACGGACGCCGCCAACAAGGCGACCGACGCCGATCTCGCGCTGCAGGAACTCGGCGCCGACTATGCCGGCCAGGCCTACGTCACTGCCACCATCACCGTCTGGGACGCCGATCCGCGCATTGCCGCCGAGAAGCTGCGGCTGGTCGAGAAGGTCATCCAGGGCCGCGACTTCACCGCCATGCCCGAGACCATCAACGCCGTCGACGCCTGGCTCGGCAGCCTGCCGGGCCATGTCTATGCCAATGTCCGGCAGCCGCCGCTGTCGACGCTCAATCTCGCCCACATGATCCCGCTCTCGGCGGTATGGGCGGGACCGGAACGGGACGAGCATTTCGCAGCGCCCCCGCTGCTCTTCGGCAAGACCGAAGGCTCGACCCCGTTCCGGCTTTCCATCCATGTCGGCGATGTTGGCCACACGCTGATCGTCGGCCCGACCGGCGCCGGCAAATCGGTGTTGCTGGCGCTCATGGCGCTGCAATTCCGCCGCTATGATCGCGCGCAGGTCTTCGCCTTCGATTTCGGCGGCTCGATCCGCGCCGCAGCGCTCGCCATGGACGGCGATTGGCACGATCTCGGCGGCGGCCTGACCGATGGCGCGGAGGACAGCGTGTCGCTCCAGCCGCTCGCGCGGATCGACGATGCGGCCGAGCGCGCCTGGGCAGCCGAATGGATCTCCGCCATCCTCAGCCGCGAGAGCGTCGCGATCACGCCGGAAGTCAAGGAGCACATCTGGACAGCACTGACGTCGCTGGCCTCCGCGCCACCCGCCGAACGCACCCTGACCGGCCTGTCGGTGCTGCTCCAGTCCAACGATCTCAAGCCGGCGCTGCGCCCGTATTGCGTCGGCGGCGCCTATGGCCGGCTGCTCGACGCCGAGGCCGAACATCTCGGTGAAGCCACCGTCCAGGCCTTCGAGACCGAGGGATTGATCGGCACCGGGGCCGCGCCCGCGGTGCTCGCCTATCTCTTTCATCGGATCGAGGATCGCCTCGATGGGCGCGCGACGCTCATCATCATCGACGAGGGCTGGCTTGCGCTCGACGACGAAGGCTTTGCGGGCCAGCTCCGCGAATGGCTGAAGACGCTGCGCAAGAAGAACGCTTCCGTCATTTTCGCCACCCAGTCGCTGTCCGACATCGACGGGTCGGCCATCGCGCCCGCCATCATCGAAAGCTGCCAGACACGCATTCTGCTCCCCAACGAGCGCGCCATCGAGCCGCAGATCACCGCCATTTACCGGCGGTTCGGCCTCAACGACCGGCAGATCGAGATTCTCGCCCGCGCCATGCCGAAGCGCGATTATTACTGCCAGTCGCGCCGGGGCAACCGGCTGTTCGAGCTGGGCCTGTCCTACGTGGCCCTGGCGCTGTGCGCCACCTCCTCGAAATCCGACCAGGCCGCCATCGCCCAGACCGTCGCCGAGCATGGCCGCGAAGGCTTCCTCGCCGCCTGGCTCAATCGCCACGACCTCGGCTGGGCGGTCGATCTCATTCCCGGCCTCAACACCATGGAGACATCATCATGAACGCGCGCCGCTCGCGCGCGGCACGCGTCGCTGCCGCGCTGTTCACCGCCCCTGTTCTCACGCTGCCATTCCTGGCGACGCCAGCCCACGCCCAGTTCGGCGGCATTGTCTATGACCCCACAAACTACGCCCAGAACCTGCTGACCGCCACGCGCGCGCTCCAGCAGATCAACAATCAGATCACCTCGCTCCAAAACGAGGCGACCATGTTGATCAACCAGACCCGCAATCTCACGAGCCTGCCCTATTCCTCGCTGCAACAGCTCCAGCAGTCGGTGCAGCGTACCCAGCAGCTCCTCGGCGAGGCGCAGCGCATCGCCTACAACGTGCAGAACATCGATCAGGCGTTCCGCACCACCTACGGCAACGCGTCGATGACGGCGTCGGACCAACAGCTCGTCACCGACGCGCGCGAGCGCTGGCAGAACACGGTCGGCGGCTTGCAGGACGCCATGCGCGTACAGGCCGGTGTCGTCGGCAACATCGACACCAACCGCGCGCAGATGTCGGCGCTGGTCGGGCAAAGCCAGGGCGCGACCGGCGCCTTGCAGGCGTCTCAGGCCGGCAATCAGCTTCTCGCGCTCCAGGCCCAGCAGCTCGCCGACCTGACCGCTGTGGTCTCAGCGAACGGCCGTGCGCAGGCGCTCTCCGACGCCGAACGCGCCGCGGCGGCCGAACAGGGCCGCGAACAGCGCCGGCGCTTCCTGACCCCCGGCAGCGGCTATCAGCCGGGCAACGCCCGGATGTTCCCCGGCAGCGGCAACTGAGGGCAGGGCCATGGACGGCAAGATGCTCGCACTCCTGGCCGCCGTCGTCTTCGTCGCGCTCGCCATCACCGCGACGGCGATCGAGATGAGCCGCAAGGAGGAGCCGGTCGAACCCTGGGCCTCCAGCCGGCCCGCAGCCTCGAACGCCGATCCGCTTCGCGACGAGCTGCTGCGATGCCAGGCGCTCGGCGAAGCGGGTCCGCGCGATCCGTCCTGCCTCCGCGCCTGGGCGGAAAACCGCCAGCGCTTCCTCGCGCCCGGCTCGCGTGCGGCCGAACGCCTGCCGCAACCGCCTGCCGCACCGCAGACCCAAGCGATCCCGGCGCAACCGGCCGAGGCGCAATAGGCCATGGGCAACACCGGCGTCATTGACCATTTCCTCGAGGTCTTCACCCGCTATATCGACGGCGGCTTCGGGCTGCTCGGAGGCGAGGTCGCCTTCATCGCCACCACGCTGATCGTAATCGACGTCACGCTGGCGGCGCTGTTCTGGTCCTGGGGCGCCGATGACGACATCATCGCCCGGCTGGTGAAGAAGACCCTGTTCGTCGGCGTCTTCGCCTACATCATCGGCAACTGGAACAATCTCGCCCGTATCGTCTTCGAAAGCTTCGCAGGACTGGGGCTGAAGGCCAGCGGCTCGGGGTTCACGACCGCCGATCTCCTGCGGCCCGGCAAGGTCGCGCAAACCGGACTCGACGCCGGGAGGCCGCTGCTCGATTCCATCTCCGGCCTCATGGGCTACTGGTCGTTCTTCGAGAACTTCATTCAGATCGCTTGCCTGTTCCTGGCCTGGGCGCTGGTGCTGCTCGCCTTCTTCATCCTCGCCATCCAGCTCTTCGTTACGCTGATCGAGTTCAAGCTGACGACGCTCGCCGGCTTCGTGCTGATCCCGTTCGGCCTCTTCGGCAAATCCGCCTTCATGGCCGAACGCGTGCTGGGCAATGTCATCTCGTCCGGTATCAAGGTGCTGGTCCTCGCCGTCATCATCGGCATCGGCTCGACGCTCTTCTCCGAGTTCACCGCCGGTTTCGGCGGCGCGACACCTTCGATCGACGAAGCCATGGCCATCGTTCTGGCCGCGCTGTCGCTGCTCGGCCTCGGCATCTTTGGCCCCGGCATCGCATCGGGCATCGTCTCTGGCGGACCACAGCTCAGTGCCGGTGCGGCGGTGGGAACCGGACTCGCGGCCGGCGGCATGGTTGCGCTCGGCGCCGGCGCCGTGGGCGCGGCCGCTACGGGAGGCGCATCGCTGGTCGGAGGGGCCGCCGCCGCCGCTCGTGGCGGCGCGGCTCTCGCAGGTGGCGCTTCCACGGCCTACAGCCTGGGTGCGGCCGGCCAGTCCGGCGCTGCCGGTGTCGCATCGGGGCTCGGCGGTGTCGCCCGCGCCGGCGGCAGCGCAGCGATCTCGCCTTTGCGCCGCGCCGCATCCCGCGCCGCCGAAAGCATGCGTTCGAGCTTCAACGCTGGCGGTCGCGCCGCCTTCGAAGCCACCGGCGGCGCATCGACCGGTGGGACGATCGGCGGCGACGCCGCCGAGGCCGCATCGCCAGCCAAGGCCGACGGTCCGCCCGCCTGGGCCCAACGCATGCGCCGCAGCCAGAAAATGACTCATGCCGTCCAGGCCACGGCGCACGCCGTCCGCTCCGGTGACGCACATGGCGGCGGCTCTTCCGTCAACCTCTCCGAAGGCGACCGCTGATGTTCAAACGACCTTCCACCCACTATGGCAAAACTGCTGAGCCGGAGACGCCCTATCAGCGCGCCGCGCAGGTCTGGGACGAGCGCATTGGCTCGGCCCGCATCCAGGCGAAGAACTGGCGGCTGATGGCCTTCGGCTCGCTCTTCCTCTCGGCGGGTTTCGCCGCGGCGCTCGTCTGGCAGTCGGCGCGTGGCACCGTTGTGCCATGGGTGGTGCAGACCGACCGGCTCGGCCAGGCGCAGGCCGTTGCGCCGGCCGTGGCCGATTATCGCCCGACCGATCCGCAGATCGCATTCCATCTCGCCCGCTTCATCGAGGAAGTCCGCTCGATCCCGGCCGACGCCATCGTCGTACGCCAGAACTGGCTGCGGGCCTACGACTTCACCACTGATCGTGGCGCCGCCGCCCTCAATGACTATGCGCGCGCCAACGACCCCTTCACCAAGGTCGGTCGCCAGCAGATCGCGATCGAGGTCTCCAGCGTCATCCGCGCATCCCCCGACAGCTTCCGCGTCGCCTGGGTCGAGCGCAGTTACGAGAACGGGCAGCTCGCCACGACTGAGCGATGGACCGCGATCCTGACGATCGTGATCCAGACGCCGCGCAACGCCGACACGCTGCGGAAGAACCCGCTCGGCATTTACGTCAACGCCATCAACTGGTCACGGGAGCTTGGGCAATGAGGCCGTCTTTCCGTAAAGCCGGAATGCCGGCTTCACGCATCCATACCTATCCGCATCCGCGCACCGGCATGCTGCCGATCATCCTGCTCGCCACCACGGCGCTCGCCGGATGCGCGACCACGCAAAAGCCGCCGGAGATCTCCTACGACAATGCCGTTCCGGCAACGCAGAGGGTCGACCCGCCGGCGCCAGTCACCGTCGTGGAGTTACCGCGGCCGCTGCCGCTGCCCGGCCAAATGAAGCCGGTCGAACGCTCCCGGCAAGCGCCGGAGGCGACCGATCCCGCCGCTCGCGTGAACCAGGCCAATGCCGCCGCGCGCGTCCAGCCCGTGCGCGACGGCTTCATCAATTCGATGCAGGTCTATCCGTTCACGCAAGGGGCGCTCTATCAGGTCTATACCGCCGTGGGCCAGATCACCGACATCGCGCTCCAGCCCGGCGAGCAGCTCGTCGGCTCCGGACCGGTCGCTGCCGGCGACACCGTGCGCTGGATCATCGGCGACACGCTGAGCGGCTCGGGCCCGACGCAACAGGTGCATATCCTGGTCAAGCCGACCCGGCCGGAGCTGATGACCAATCTCATCATCAACACCAACCTGCGCACCTATCATATGGAACTGCGCTCGACCGAGCGCACCTATATGGCCTCGGTCTCCTGGCAGTACCCGCAGGACCAGCTCATCGCCCTGCGCCGCCAGAACGCGCAAGCCGAGGCGACGCGGCCCGTCGCCACCGGCGTCGATCTGACCAACGTCAACTTCCGCTACGCGATCGAAGGCGACCGCGCGCCGTGGCGTCCGCTGCGCGCGTTCGACGATGGACAGCAGGTCTTCATCGAATTCCCGCGCGGCATCGGCCAGGGCGAGATGCCGCCGCTCTTCATTGTTGGTCCTAAAGGCGACACGTCCGAACTCGTCAACTACCGGGTACGCGGGAATTACATGGTCATCGACCGGCTCTTCGCCGCCGCCGAGTTGCGCTTCGGCGCGGGCCGCGAACAGAAGCGCGTCCGCATCGCCCGCACCGACGGGAGGCCGGCATCGTGAGCGACACCGATTCCCGGAACGAGGATGAGCCGGAGGATGGCGCTCGGCCGTTGACCGGCGAGCCAGCCGGTCCGTCAGCGATGCGGTTGCGCCCCGAGCCGCCGCGCGTGACGCGGCTGTCCCGCAAGGTGCTGGCCGGCATTGGCCTGGTCGCCAGCGTCGGTATCGGCGGCGCCCTCGTTTACGCGCTCCAGACACGTGACGGCGGCCGTCCGGCGGACGAACTCTACTCGACCGAGAACCGGCCCACGGCCGATGGCGTCGCCGGCCTGCCGCGCGACTATAGCGGCGTTCCCCAGCTCGGACCGCCTTTGCCTGGCGATCTCGGGCGCCCGATCCTGGGCGCACAGAACCGGGGCCAACCCGTGCCGGCGCCCGGCGTCGTATCGCCCAATCCTGGCATGAGCCCCGAAGAACAACACCGCCTGCAGGAACTCGAGGCCGCGAGAACGGCCCGGCTGTTTGCGTCAACCGAGACGCGCTCCGTCTCGCCAGCGGCACCTGGGCCCGCTGCAGCCGCCCCGAGCGTGCCCACCATGCCCGATCTGACCGGCCTCGCTCTTGCGCCGCAACCGGCGACGCCGACCGCCCAGGATCGGCAGAACGCCTTCCTCAGCGCCGCAGTCGATCGGCGCACAGTCTCGCCCGATCGCGTGGCGGCGCCGGCGTCCCCCTATGTGCTGCAGGCGGGCGCGGTGATATCGGCTGCGTTGATCACCGGCATTCGTTCCGATCTGCCGGGACAGATCACCGCCCAAGTGACAGAGAACATCTATGACAGCCCGACCGGCCGTATTCTGCTCGTGCCGCAGGGCACACGCGTCATCGGCCAGTACGATAGCAACGTCCAGTTCGGGCAGAGCCGAATTCTGCTGGTATGGAACCGGCTGATCTTCCCGAATGGCCGCTCGATCATGCTGGAGCGCCAGCCCGGCGCCGACGCCGAGGGCTATGCTGGTCTGCAAGACGGCGTCGACTATCACTGGTGGGGTCTGGCCAAGGCGGCGGGTTTGTCGACCCTACTCAGCATTGGCTCCGAGCTGGCCATCGACGACGACGACGGGCTTCTGCGCGCTATCCGCAACGGCGGACAGGACACCTTCAACCAGGCGGGCCAACAGATTGTCCGGCGCCAGCTTAATGTGGCGCCGACCCTGACCATTCGGCCCGGATTTCCCGTGCGCGTAATCGTCACGCGGGACCTATTGCTCGAGCCATACGGAGGGTCGTGATGTCCAAGCTGAAATTGAGCGGTGTGCCGGACAGTAAGCCGGTGAAAATCACCGTGGAATTGCCAGCGCAGGTCCATCGGGATTTGCTTGCATATGCCGATATTCTTGGGCGAGAGACTGGGCAACCCATTCCTGACGCTGCCGTGCTTATCGCACCTATGGTCCAGCGCTTTATAGAAACAGATCGAGGATTTGCTCGGGCCCGCCGCACGGAGCGATGAGCGACGCGAATAGCAGGTAAATGACAGATCCAGCGCCAACTGCCGGCCTCGATCTCGCCAGCGATCGCGCGATCGAAAGCAATCGACGCAAGACTGGATTGGAATTCTTAGAAGACCACATTGCGCTCGATTCTAAGACATCCCCGTCGCCTAGGATGGGCCGGATCACCACGCCGGGCATCTCCGGTCCGAGCGAAGAATTGCTGACAAGCGTCAGACCGTAGCCGATCGCCACGAGATTCATGAGGCCCTCGCGCCCGACGAACTGAATCTTGACATCGGGACGGAAGCCAAGGCGGGCAAGTCGCCGCACCAGGTAATCGTGAATCTCCGGGCCTGGACCTCCACTGGAGACAATGAACGCCTCATGCTGCAGTTCTTGCCAGGTCAAGCCCTCGCGGCGTGCCAGATCATGGCCTGCCGGCATCGCGACCAAGACACGCTCTGACCAAAGCAACTCGGTCGCATATCCTGGGATATTCGGAATTCCGGTTGTGAACGAAACGTCTATCTCGCCTATGACGAGGTAGTGCAGGCTCTCCCTCGCGGTCGCCTCCTGCACGATCACCTCGACGTGGCGGTATTTCTGTCGAAAGGTCGTTAGCACATCGCGAAGGAAGCCTGAATTGAGCGAGGAGAGAATGCCAACGCGAACGATGCCGCGCTCTCCCCGGCTTGTCGAAGCGGCCATGTGGATCGCACGGTCCAGATGATCGATGCCTTTGATTGCCTCCGCTAGAAACCTTTCGCCCACGAGCGTCAGGGACACGCCCCCCGGCGTCCGGCAGAAAAGCTTGAATCCCAAACGGCTTTCCAAAATGTCGATGCGGCGACTGACGGACGCCTGGGAAAGGCCGAGAAGCGTGGCCGCCTTCCTGAAGCTTCCCTGCTCGGCGGCGATTACAGCATATCGAAGGAACCGAAGATCAAGGGCTACGTCCGGCACTACGCCTGCCTCCAGGCAAGCAGGCGGAGCGCGTTGAACACGACGAGCAAAGTCGAACCTTCATGCATGGCGACCGCTGGGCCGATGCCGAGCCCGAAGATCGTGGCCGGCACGAGGATCGCCACCACACCGAGGCTAACGAAGACGTTCTGGCGGATGATCGAACGTGTTCCCCGGCTGAGCCCGACCGCGAAAGGAAGGTGGGCCAGATCATCGGCCATCAGGGCGACATCAGCAGTTTCGAGCGCCACGTCCGATCCGACGGCGCCCATAGCGATACCCACCGTCGCGCTCGCCATCGCCGGGGCGTCATTGACCCCATCGCCCACCATCGCCACCCGCGCCTCGGCACGCAGTTTCTTGATCGCCTCGACCTTGTCCTCGGGCAGCAGATCGCCCCAGGCTTCCTCAAGGCCGACCTCCCGCGCAATCGCATCGGCCGCGCGCTGGTGGTCGCCGGAGATCATGATCATCCGGTGAATGCCGATCGCACGCAGCTTCTCGAGCGCGGCACGCGCACCCTCGCGCGGCGTGTCGAGCAGACCGATCGCGCCCAAATCACGGTCCCCCTGGCGCACGACCATGCTGGTCTGTCCGGCCTCATGGAGCCGCTCGACGGCCTCCGCCATCGCTGGGGACAGGGGGGAGATCCCGACGGAGCCGAACATTCCCGGCTTACCGATCAGAACCTCATCTTCGCCCAAAACAGCCGATACGCCGCGGCCGGTGAGGCTTTTGAGGCTTTCAGCCTTAGGAACAGGGTAATCCCCGAGCTGTTCTCGCCCGTCCCGCGCTATGGCCTGCGCCAAGGGATGATCGCTCAGACTTTCGACCGCCACCGCGACGGCCATCAGGTCCTGCTTGTCCACCCCCGGCGCGGGGACGACCTGCTGGATGCGCGGCTCACCCTTGGTCAGCGTGCCGGTCTTGTCGATCGCGATCGCATCAAGCGATCCGAGCAGTTCCAGCGGGGCTCCGCCCTTGATTAGAACGCCTCCTCGCGCGGCGCGCGCCACGCCGGAGAGGACGGCGCTGGGCGTGGCGATCGCCAGCGCGCAAGGGCTGGCCGCAACGAGCACCGCCATCGAACGATAGAAGCTGTCACGGAATGGCTCGTCGACGACGACCCAGGCGAACAGCAGCACGAAGGCGAGCGCCAGGACCGCAGGTACGAAGAAGCGCTCGAACCGATCGGTGAAGCGCTGGGTCGGCGACTTCTGCGTTTCGGCCTCGCTGACCATCTTGACCACTTTGGCCAGCGTGCTCTCGCTCGACAGACGTGTGACCTCGATTTCGATGAGACCGCTGCCGTTGATCGTGCCGGCGAAGACACGGCTCGCAGCATCAACCCGATCGGGATTTGCGCGCGCCGCCGTCTCATCGGCGACCGGCTGCTTGTCGACCGGAATGCTTTCGCCGGTCACCGGCGCCTGGTTGACGGCGCTCGTGCCCCTGATGACGAAGCCATCGGCTGCGAGGCGCTCGTCGGGTTTGATGATGACGGTATCGCCGAGCTTCAGGTCATCGACAGAGATTTCTTCCGTCGCGCCATCGGGCCGCCGGACGAGAGCGGTGCGCGGCGCGAGGTCCGCGAGCGCCTCGATCGCGCGCTTCGCGCGGCCCATCGCGTAGTGTTCGAGCGCGTGGCCGAGGCTGAACAGGAACAGCAGCAGCGCGCCCTCGGCGAACGCGCCGAGCGCCGCGGCGCCGGCGGCAGCGACCAGCATGAGAGTATCGATCTCGAATTTCCGCAGCCGGAGATTGTCGATCGCTTCGCGCACCGTGAAGAAGCCGCCGAAGGCGTAGGCGCCGATATAGAAGGCGGTTGGCAGCCACGCGGGCGCCGCCGCCACCAGTTTGTCGATCGCAAAGCCGAGCGCCAGCAAGGCCCCGCAGGCGAGCGCGAAGATCAGCTCGGTATTGGGACCAAGAAACCCGCCATGGCTATGATCGTGATCGTGACCACCGTCGTGCCTGTGGCCGGCTTTCTCATCATGCGCGCCTGCGCCATGATCGTGGCCGGCATGCACGTCCTTCGAAGGACTGTTTGTCCGTTTGTCCCGCCTGACCCCCAATCGCGACAGCGCATCAACGATCTCTTCTTCGGAGACCTGTTCACGATCGAACTCCACGCGCACCAGGCCCGAGGCATTCGCGTCGGATTCGAGCACGCCCGGTATGGCGCGCAGTTGCTCGCTGACCGTCCGCGCTTTTCGTTGATGGCCGATCCCGCTGACCGGCCACAGCGCATGACCGTAGCGCTCGGCAATCGCAGCTCCCGCCGCGCGAGCGATGTCGCGGATGCGCGAAAGCGACAGCGTGTCGGCATCGTAATGAATGCAAAGCCGTGCGGGCTTGTCCCCTTCCGCCGGTACGACATGCGCCTTTTCGATGCCTGGGCGCGCCGAGAGATTGGCTGTCAGCCGAGCCACACAGGCGTCATCGGCATCGGGGATGTCGGGTAGGATAAGCGGGATTTCGAGTTGAACCTGGTCCGTCATGGAAACCTCCTCAATGTTTGCGCGGGCCTCGTTCAGCGCCCGTGCCGAGGAGCATGGGCGCTTCCCGATCAGGGAGGCGGACGCCCGCTCTGTGGCTGACCGGAGCCAGCGCGTTGGCATACTTGCGTTTTCGCGTCGGGGCGGATGACGACCACCCAATCACTGGAGATCGAGAGGTTCATGGTGTCGCCAAAATAGGTGACGCCGGCCGCGGGCGCGGTCAGGCGTTCGGTTTCACCATCAGGCAAAATCGCGGCCTCGACCGTCAGACCGTCATCGCCGAGAAATTCGACGCGTACCTTCGTCCCATTCGCGCAGACGAAGCTATGTGTTCCGACGAGCATGGCACTGCCAGCGTCGGAGCTTTCGGGCGAACAGCCCGCGTTGGCCGCCAGCAGCAACAGGGATGCCAACGGGACGCACGGCCGCCGCCGTTTCAACGCCCCGCCGTGACACTGGCGGCTACAAACTTTCGCCGTGAACGAGGGGGCAGAACGTCCACGGCGCGGGCCCTTCTCGCACAAACACGCATGAGGGCGTTGCGCTTGTGGGGGACCATTTCCGATGCCGTCGAGAAGGCTAAGCCGGCGCTGCCGGGTTCGACAGGCGTTGCTCTCGATGGCGCGATCTGTCGGTGTTGGACTCACATAAGCTCCTCGAAAATGAGCAGCCCCAGGAAGCCCGCGAAGAACATGCCGGTGACCAGAGGACTGTCCGGACATTCGTGGGCATCGACGAGCAATTCCTCGGTTACGAGATAAAGGAGCGCCATGAGCCCAAAGCTCAGGAAGGCGACGATGATCGGCTGCGACAGGGTCGCTACCGGCGTCGCCAGAACCGCGCCGAGAGGCAGCAGCAAACCGATCGCGGCAACGACGGCCACCACCTTCCAAGCTGCACGGAGGGACTTACGAAGGTCGCTCGTGAGGGTCAGCCCAAGGAACAGGACCTCCAGCGTCAGCGCGATCGTCAGCAGAATCCCTGCCTTCTCGCCTGCGAGAAAGGCAAGGCCCAGCACCAGCCCATCGACGAGGATGTCGATGGCGACAGCGCCAATCATCGCCAGAGATCCGGTGGCTCTCTCTTCGAGAGCCTTCAGTAGCAGCATGGTGGCGACGCCGACCGTCCCGCCCACCAGGGTCGCGACCGGGGCCGCGTCGTGCTTGATCTGCGGCAGGATTTCGGTCGCCGCTGCCGCGAACACCACGCCGGCCGCCAGATGCTGCATGGCGCTGATAAAGCGCGCGCCAGGCGTTCGCAGGAGGGAAACGATCGCGCCGACAATGACGGCCGCGACAGGTATGATCGTGTAGGCGAGCGCTGACATCAAACCCGCTTCCGCAGGCAGAGCGCCGCTGCACGTCCGACGGCTATTTCAGCTTTCCTTGGGAATACCGGGCAATGGTGGAACCTCGCTTGACATGCGCGGCCAGGGACTTGTCCGTTGCCATTAGCATTCTGTGCAGCCCGCGCCGAAAAAACGGCACAAAAGCCAAGGCGAGGAGTCCGGCATAGCGCGTGGAATGCACGACGCAGGTGCCGTGCGCTTCCTTGGAGACGACAAAGCTCTCCTCGATCTCGAGCAGCCATGGCACTCCGATGCGCCAGGCGATGGCATGGTGACGGTCGATCTTCGAGAGTACCGCTTCCGCCGAAAAGCGTGGCCGGCCCCGCCTCCGGTGCGTGTAGGTGAGCCTTCGAGGGTCGTCGGGATCGCGCTTGAGCATCACGAACGGATGCCAGTCCTGACAGCGATCGACGTCCGCGAGGAGCCGCCATGCCCGCGCAAGGGGGATGGACAGGTGGAGGGAATGGTCGAGCGTGAACATGGGAATGCGCCTTGTGGCTGTCACCCGCGCAGCGGCCCGCAGGGCGTGCGGACAGGCGACCGGGGGAGCTGAGCGCGATGGGCGGAATCGCCCATCGCGCCTGGCCCGCTGCATCGATCGCAGCAATCACGCCTGCACGCCGGCAGCGGCTTGCAGGGCCTTGCCGCCGATGACCTCGACGGCTTCCAGCGTGATGATCCCGATGTCGGGAACATCCGTCAGCAAGGCGACAAACGCCCGCAGCGCGTCCTCGACGTCGATGATTTCGATGACCACCGCGCGGTTGCTTTCGAGGACATGGCGGCGATGGAGCTGCGCCGACCCGCCAAAGCCCATCAAGGCTTCCAGGACGGTCACGCCGGCGATCTTCTGATCGCGCGCCAGCGAGGCGACATATTCGAAGACCTTGCGATCGCCGATATAGGCCGCTTCATCGGTGTAGATGCGCAGCAGCTTCTTGCCGTTCTTTTCCATCATGCCTCTCCTTCAGCGGCTGCCGGCTGCTCACCGGCCGCCGGTTCTGATTTTCTTCTCTTCCATTGGATGTTGAGGCCGAGGACGACCTTGGCGATCGCCGGCAGCACCAGCAGCGTGAGGATGGTCGCCGCGATGAGGCCGCCGATGACGGTCGTCGCGAGCGGCTTCTGGACCTCGGCGCCGGTGCCGTGCGCGAGCGCCATCGGCACGAAGCCGATCGCCGGCACGAAGCCGGTCATCACGACCGCGCGCATCTTTTCGGCCATGCCTTCGCGAATGGCCTCGGGCAGCGCGAGCCCTGCCTCCAGCCGCTCGCGGATGGCGGTCATCACGACGAGACCGTTGAGCACGGCGACACCCGCCAGGCAGATGAACCCGACCGCCGCCGACACGGAGAAGGCGATGCCGGTCATGGCGAGGGTGAACACGCCGCCGGCAAGTCCCAACGGGACCGCGAGGAACACCGCCGCGGCACGGCCGAACCCGCCTAGCGCCATGTAGAGCAGCCCGAAGATCGCCAGGAAGCAGAGCGGTACGACGATCGACAGACGGTCGGCGGCGGCCTGGAGATTCTGGAACTGACCGCCCCACTCCAGATAATAGCCCGCCGGCAGCTTGACCTGCGCCACCTTGGCCTGCGCCTCCGCAACGAAGGAGCCCGCGTCGCGGCCTTGCAGGTTCGCCTGGATCACGACCCTGCGCTTGCCGTTCTCGCGGCTGATCTGGTTCAGCCCTTCGGTGAACCTGATCTGGGCGACCTGCGACAGTGGAACCGAGCTGCGCGCATGGCCTTCCTCCTTGGGCAGCATCACCGGGAGCGCGAGCACGTCATCGAGGTTGACCCTCGTGGCGTCCGGCACGCGCACGGTGATGTCGAACCGCCGGTCGCCCTCGAACAGCAGCCCCGAAGCGCGGCCGCCCATGCCGGCGGCCACGGTATCGGCGACCTCCTGAACCGTGAGGCCGTACCGGGCGATGGCCGCGCGGTCGAACCGGACGTCGAGCGTCGGCGCACCGCCGGTCTGGTCCGCCTTGACGCTGGAAGCGCCGGGGATCGACTGGAGCACGCGCACGATCTCGTTGGCCGACGCCGACATCTTGTCGAGATCGTCACCATAGAGCTTGATGGCGACGTCGCCGCGCACGCCGGCGATCAGTTCGTTGAAGCGCAACTGGATCGGCTGGCTGACCTCATAAAGCTGGCCCAGCTTGCTGCCGGCCGCTTTCTCGATCCGCTCGATCACGTCCGCCTTGGACTTGACGCCCTGCGGCCATTGATCCTGGGGTTTCAGGATCACGAAGCCATCGGAGACGTTCGGTGGCATCGGATCGGTCGCGACTTCCGCCGTGCCGGTTTTCGAGAACATCAGCTCGACTTCGGGCAGCTTGGTCACGGCTTTTTCAACGCCGCGCTGCATGGCCACCGATTGTTCGAGGCTGACCGAGGGCACGCGGGTCGACGCCAGCGCCAGGTTCTTCTCGTCGAGCTGCGGAATGAACTCCGAGCCCAGCAATCCGAACACCGGCACTGCGGCGAGGAAGAAGGCCAGCCCGCCGAAGATGAACGGCCAGGGCCGTGCGATCGCCTTGTCGAGCAGCGGCAGATAGCGCTCCTTCGACTTGCGGATCAGCCAGACGTCCTTTTCGGCGACCTTGCCCCGGATAAGCAGGGCGACCAGCGCCGGAACCAGCGTGATGGCGAGGATGAACGCCGCCACCAGCGCGAGCATGATGGTGATCGCCATGGGCGAGAAGGTCTTGCCCTCGACCCCGGTGAACATCAGCAGCGGCGCGAAGGCGAGCAGGATGATCGCCTGACCGAACACGGTCGGTTTGATCATTTCCTGACTGGCGTGCATCGTCTCTTCGAGACGCTCGCGCAGACTGAGCAAACGGCCTTCATGTTCCTGGCGATGCGCGAGGCGGGCCAGGCAGTTTTCGATGATGATCACCGCACCGTCGACGATCAGGCCGAAGTCGAGCGCGCCGAGGCTCATGAGGTTACCCGGCACCCGGAAGGCGTTCATGCCCATCGCCATCATCAGGAAGGAGAAGGGAATGACGAGGACGGCGATGATCGCCGCGCGCCAGTTGCCGAGCAGCAGGAATAGCGACGCGGCCACCAGCAAGGCGCCTTCGGTGAGGTTGCGCTCGACAGTGCCGACCGTGGCATTGACCAGCTTCGCGCGATCAAGCACCACCTTGACCTCGACACCTGCCGGCAGGGTCGATTTCACTTGGTCGAGCTTTGCGTTCACCGCCTGAGCCACGACGCGGCTGTTCTCGCCGATCAGCATCAGGGCCGTGCCGACGACCGCTTCCTGACCGTTCATGCTCGCCGCGCCCGTGCGCAGATCGCCGCCTATTCTCACATTGGCGATCTGGCCGACCGTGATCGGAACCCCGCCGCGCGTCGCGGCGACGGCATTGCGGATTTCGTCGATCGAGCGAATGCGCGCGTCCGCACGCACCAGATAGGCCTCGCCCCCGCGATTGAAGTAGTTGGCGCCGACCGCGAGATTGGCGGCTTCGAGGGCTTCGCCCAGTTCGGTATAGGAAATGCCGTAGCTCGACAGCTTTACCGGATCGGGCTCGACCACGAAGGTCTTGGCGTAGCCGCCGATCGAATCGACCCCGGCCACGCCGGGAACCGTGCGCAGTTGCGGCCGGATGATCCAGTCCTGCACCGTGCGCAGATAGCCCGCCTTCGCGACTTCATCGGTAAGGCGGTCGCCTTCGGGCGTGAGATAGCTGCCGTCGGATTGCCAGCCTGGCTGGCCGTCGACTTTCTTCGCGCCTTGCCCGTCGGGGTTGGCATAGCCGACCGTGTACATGACGACCTCGCCGAGACCTGTCGTCACCGGCCCGATCTGCGGTTGCACGCTCTGAGGCAGATTTTCCTGCGCCTGGATGAGCCGCTCGCCGACCTGCTGCCGGGCGAAATAGAGATCGGTCGAGTCCGAGAAGATCGCCGTGACCTGGCTGAACCCGTTGCGCGATAGCGAGCGCGTGGTTTCCAGGCCTGGGATTCCGGCCAGTGCCGTTTCGATGGGATAGGTGACGAGCTTTTCCATTTCGACCGGCGACAAGCCGCGGTCGACTGTGTTGATCTGGACCTGGTTGTTGGTGATGTCGGGAACCGCGTCGATCGGCAGCTTGGTGAGTTGCCACACGCCAAGACCGGCGATTGCGAGGAAGAGGAACAGCACCGCCCACCGCGCGCGGACGGACAATGCCATAAGGGATGCGATCATGGCTTATTCCTCCTCGCCCGCGCCCTTGCCGAGTTCGGCCTTGAGCAGGAAAGCGTTGCGGGTGGCGACCGTCGCGCCGGACTTGAGCCCGGAGACGATCTCGACCCGGCCTGCGCTGCGCTGACCGAGCGTTACGAATTGCGCGCGAAAACCCTGAGGCGTGCGGAGGAAGACCGCGTCACGACCGTCGACGCTCTGCACGGCATCTTCCGGAACCACGATCGCATTCGTCGGCGCGCCCTGGCTGGGCATGAGACGCACCCGAACGCCGAGGCCAGGCTGCAGGATGCCACCGGGCACTTCGACAAGCGCCGTCGCGGCGCGGGTTTCTCCGCTCAGAGTCGGCGTGACGGCACGAACCCGGCCATCGACCGTCCGGCCGTCCATGAGTTCGACGACTGCGCGGTCTCCCGCCGCGAGACGGGCCACATCGCCGGGATTGATTGCGGCTTCGACCTGGATCTTGTTTGGATCGGCAACCCGAAACAGCTCGGCTTCCGGCTGGACGTAAGCACCGAGGCTAACATTTTCTGAGGTCACCCGCCCGGCGATCGGGCTTGCCACGATAACGCCGCGGCCGTCCTTGGTGACATTGGCTGCGCCAACCGATACTTGCGCCCGCCTCGCTTCGGCTTGCGCTGCGGCAGCTTCGGCTTCCGCGCGTTCGAGATCGACACGCGCCGAGACCTTCTGGTCGAACAGGTAGCGCTCGCGGGCAAGCGCCTTCTGCGCAAGAACAGCCCTGGCCGATGCTGCCGTGCGGTCGGCGGCGATCTGTGCCGCATCGCGGCTTTCGACGATCGCCAGCGCCTCTCCGGCGCGGACCGGATCACCGAGCCGTTTGAACACCCGCGTCACCGCGCCGCCCGCGCGTGCCGTTACCAGCGCTTCGCCCGTGGGTGAGGCTGTAACCTGGCCTTGCACCAGTATCTCCGAGCCGAGGCCGCCGGCTCGAACAGTTTCGACGGCAATACCGGCATCGCGGATTGCATCCGGCGTGATCGCCAGACTGTCTGACGGCGTTTCGCTTTCAGCGCTGTCTTCGGCGGGCGCGGATGCCACTGACGGATCAGCTGTACAACGTGCGACGCTGAACCCGCCGATTGCGGCCAGCAGAACTGCGCCGGTGACACCGCCAAGGAGTCGCTTGTCCTGTGTTATCATTAAAGATCTCCGAAACGGATCGAGCAGCGGCCAATCAGGGGCGCGTTCAGCTCGGAATGGGGGATGGGGAAGGTGAGGATTGGCGAGGCGGGCGCGGTCACGGCGTTGTCCCCGCCGCGTCGGGCGCCGGTGTCGTCAGATGCGCGAGGCGCGCCTCGGCATCGTGATAGGCCACCAGTGCATCGACGAATGCGCCTCTCGTGTCGGCTAGAGTCCGCTCCGCATCGAGCAGATCGAGCTGGCTGAAGCGGCCTTGGGCATAACCGATCCTGGCTATGCGGGCCGCTTCGCTTGCTGCCGCGAGCGCGGGTCCGCCCGCCGAGCGCGCGGTTGCGGCCGCGTTGGCAAGGTCGGCCTGCGCGGCGGCGATCGCCTGTTCGGTGTCGAGGACCGTGACTCGCCGCTTCGCATCGACCGCCTGCCGTTCGGCCTGCGCCTGGCTCAATGCAGCACGACCACTGTTGAACAGCGGAAAGGGAATGCTGACCCCGAATACCGCCGCCGTGTCGCCGGTTGCGGACAGCCGCCGCGCCCCCGCGCTTAGCGTTATGTCGGGGATACGCTGTGAGCGCGCCAGCCGAACTTGCGCGCTCGCTGTCGCGACGTCGGCCTCGGCGGCAGCCAGGATGAGCGTCCCCTCCGCCGAAGCAGGTCTTGCCGGACCATATCCGCCGATCCGGTCGAACCAGCCGGCATCCAATCGCCCCGCAATCGGCTCGCCGATCAGGCGCCCAAGGTTCTCCCGCGCAACGGCCGCCTCCCGCCGTGCCCGATCGAGCGCGACGTTGGCATTGACCCGCTGAACGTCGGCGCGCTGCTGCTCGATCGGAGAAGCGGCGCCGGCGGTTACGCGCGTGCTGGCCGCGCGAAACCCTTCATCCGCAAAGCCGGCGAGTTGACGCGCGATCTCCACCCGACGCTCGGCCGACGCTGCGGCGGTATAGGCCTGGGTTACGCGCTCGCGCAGATCGGCGAGCGTGATGGCCGCTTCGAGGCGCGCGCGCAGGCTGCGCGAATCTGCAACGGCGATGCGTGCTGACCGCTTGCCGCCCAGTTCGATCGGCAATGCCAGGCCGGTCGTGACCTCGGCGCTCTGTGTGCCTCGATAAAGACCTGAGCCCGCGACGTTCTCGACCTGAACCTGGACTTCAGGGTTGGGCCGGAGGCCCGCGACGGTGCGCGCCGCGCCAGCCGCGCGCACGCCAGCGTTGGCAGCCTCAAGGTTGGGTGAAGACGCTCCGGCCGCATCCAGGGCACGTTCGAGCGTATATGGGGGTGCCGAATCCGGCGGCGACGCGGCCGTCTGCGCCTGCGCGATCGACGCGCAGGACGCCACGGCCAACAAGGCCGCGACAAAGCGGTGCATGATTTAATGACTCCTGACAGTTTCCAACAAAACCCCGGAGAATCGGGGCAAATGGACGCTGTCAGGCGCGTGGAGGGCGGTAGGTGGTGTCGATGGGCGCCGAAGGACCATCCACGGTCCTGGCGAAGGGCAGCAAGGTCGCGATCAGTCCGACAACGCGAACCCCGCAGTCGCGGGCAGGCTCGGCGACGTGATGACCGTGACATGTAGCGTGATGATGCGGCGTGCCCTTGCCGGCATCGGACGGCACCTCGTCGCGGTCGCCCTCAAAATGCCCGAACGCTGAGGCGACCTTATCTGTGATGCAGCCAACCGGCTCTGCCGCATGCGCCATCGCACTCGTTGTCAGAGACACCGAGAGCAGAATTGCAAGGATGGCGGTCAACCAGCGCATGGCAAATTAGCTATCACGCATCGGCGTGCGAAGCAAAAGCATTGTGCCACAAAATATAGGCCAGATAACAGAAGGTTATATCATACCAGCACCGCCGCATTCCGTCTGATTCTGGTAAAGTTCACGGAAATGCTCAGTAAATCATTGTGCTCACCAGTTAACTCTTCAGCCCGCGATGGCTTCTGCTCAACTATCGTTAGTCGCTCGGCGGGACGATGATCGGCACACTCCAGCCTCGGCTATTTGACCAGCCGATCCAGGATCGGGCAATCAGGCCTCTCGTCACCGTAGCAAGCCTCGGCCAGTTGCATCAAGGTCATCCGCATGGCGGTCAGGGCTTCCGCCTTGCGGCCGAGGTCCTCAGCGCGCGCGAGCGCCAGCGTCTTGACGTCGGCACTCGAACGGTTGCGGTCCTGCCAAAGGCTCAACAGGGCGCGTATCTCCTCGATCGGAAAGCCGAGATCGCGGGCATTCGCGATGAATCGCAGCCGATGCACGTCGCTGTCGGAATAATCCCGATAGCCGCTGTCGCGGCGCATCGGCGTCGGGATGAGGCCGATCTTCTCATAATGGCGGATCATCCGCTGCGAGACGCCGCTGGCCGCCGCGGCCTGGCCGATGTTCATGGCCTCACCTTTCCAGTCGAACCGCGTTCAGTCGCAGCGCGTTCAGTCGCAGCGCGTTGATCACTACCGTGAAGGACGAGAGCGCCATCGCCGCCCCGGCGAACATCGGAGAGAGCAGGACACCGGCGACGGGATAGAGCACGCCTGCGGCGACTGGAACCCCGATGCCGTTGAACAGGAAGGAGAAGGCGAGGTTCTGGCGGATGTTGGCCATCGTCGCCCGCGCAAGCCGTCGGGCGCGAACCATGGCGGCGAGGTCGCCCTTGGTCAGGGTCAGGCCGGCGCTCTCGATCGCCACGTCGGTTCCCGTGCCCATCGCCACCCCGACATCGGCCGCGGCGAGCGCCGGCGCGTCGTTGACGCCATCGCCGGCCATGGCGACCCGCGCCCCCTTGGCCTTGAGATCGCGGACTATGCGCGCCTTGTCCTCAGGTCGCAGATCGGCGTGAACCTCGTCGATCGCGCCGATCGTCCGCGCAACCGCCTCGGCGGTCCCGCGGCTGTCGCCGGTCAGCATCACGATCCGCAGGCCCTCGGCGTGCAGCGACGCAATCGCCTCGGCCGCTGACGCCTTAACCGGATCGGCTACGGCGAGGAGACCCGCCGAACGCCCGTCGATCGCGACGAGCATGATCCCGGCGCCCTGGGCGCGATGCCGTTCGGCCGCCTCCCGCAATGCAGCGGCGTCGGCGCCGACCCGTTCCATCTGCGCGGCGTTGCCGACCGCCACCGTGCGGCCGCCGACCGTGCCGCTGATCCCAAGGCCAGTCTGGGATTCGAAGTCCTGGGCCTCCTCGACGGTCAGGCTGCGCTCACGCGCGCCATCCAGAATCGCGCGGGCCAGCGGATGCTCCGAGCGCGCCTCGACCGCCGCCGCGAGCGCGAGCAAGTCGTTAGTCTCGAACCCGGCCATCGGCTCGACCGAGACGAGCCGGGGCTTGCCCTCGGTAAGGGTGCCGGTCTTGTCGATAACCAGGGTATCGACCGCGTCCAGCGCCTGCAGCGCCTCGGCGGTCTTGACCAGCACGCCGGCCTGCGCGCCGCGTCCGGTCCCGACCATGATCGACATTGGCGTTGCCAGCCCGAGCGCGCAGGGACAGGCGATGATCAGCACGGCGATCGCGTTGAGCAGCGCATGGCCGAAGCGTGGCTCTGGCCCGACGAGCATCCAGACGACGAAGGTCGCCAACGCGATCAGCACCACCAGCGGCACGAACCAGCCCGAAATGCGGTCGGCCATCGCCTGGATCGGCGCGCGGCTGCGCTGGGCCTCGGCGACCATCGAGACGATCCGGGCGAGCATGGTCTCCGCACCCACCGCCTGCGCCTCCATCACCAGGCTGCCCGTGCCGTTCACCGTGCCGCCGGTCACCGGCGCGCCCGCCGTCTTGAGGACCGGAACCGGCTCGCCGGTCAGCATGGCTTCGTCGACCGACGAGCGCCCCTCCAGAACAGCACCGTCGACGGGAATGGCGTCGCCGGGGCGGATGCGCAGCCGATCGCCCCGGACCACCTCGCTCAGCGGAACCTCGACCTCCACGCCGTCCGGCCCGATCCGCCGCGCGGTCTTGGGCGCGAGGTTCATCAGCGCGCGCAACGCCCGGCCGGTGGCGGCACGGGCGCGCAGTTCCAGCATCTGGCCGAGCAGCACCAGCGCGACCACAACGCCGGCGGCTTCGTAATAGACCGGAACCATCCCGTCATGCGCGCGGAAGCTGGCGGGAAAGACGCCGGGCGCGACGGTGGCGACCAGGCTGTAGAGGAAGGCCGCGCCCACGCCGATCGCGATCAGGGTGAACATGTTGTAGTGGCGGGACTTGAGCGATGCCCAGCCTCGCTCGAAGAACGGCCAGCCGGCCCAGAGCACGATCGGCGCGGTCAGGGCGAGCTGCACCCACGGCGACCAGGCCATCGGCACGAGATGCAGGCCGAGCATCTCCGCTCCCATCGACACAAGCAGCAGCGGCACGGCGAGCACCGCGCTCACCCGGAAGCGGCGGGTGAAGTCGACCAGTTCCGGGTTGGGGCCGTCATCGAGGCTCGGCTCGGCCGGTTCGAGCGCCATGCCGCAGATCGGACAGGTTCCCGGCCCCGATTGCCTGATCTCGGGATGCATCGGACACGTCCAGACCGCGCCCTCTGGGGCCGAGGCTGGCCCTGTATCCGGCGCGGGATGGAGATAGCGGCCCGGATCGGCGACGAACTTCTCCCGGCAGCGCCCGCTGCAGAAATGGAACATCTGGCCGTCATGCTCCGCGTGGTGCGGCGTGGCGGCCGGATCGACGGTCATGCCGCAGACGGGGTCCTTCACCTGCGTTGTCTCCGGCTTCGTCCCATGAGCGGCACAGCAATGGTTGACGTGGTTCTCCATCGTCGAGACTCCTTTGGCCTTGAAGATGGGGTCTGACATGATGTCAAGGTCAAGAGCGTTGACGCGGCTTGACCCTGACATTGTGTCAAGCCTTAGCAATGGGCACGACTCGCCGAGAGACTCCTGACAATGACCCCTTCAAAGCCTGTTCTGAACCGCCGCGCCGTCTTGCACGGCGGCGCCGTCGCGGGTGCCGGGCTGTTGCTGAACCCTTGGCTTCCTGCCTGGGCACAACCGATCTCGCCGGGTATCACGCCGGGGCTGCCGACGGTGTCGGGTGAGGACATCACCCTGACGATCGCACGCCACGAGATGGTGGTCGACGGCAAGCGAGCGAACGCAATCGGTATCAACGGCACGACACCGGGGCCGCTGCTGCGCCTTCGGGAAGGGCAGAATGTCCGCTTGAATGTGGTCAACGCGCTCGACGAGGACAGCTCGATCCACTGGCATGGTGTGCTGTTGCCCGCACAGTTCGACGGCGTGCCGGGCGTGTCGTTTCCCGGCATCAAACCCCGGTCGCACTATCTCTACGAATTCCCGATCCGCCAGTTGGGGACCTATTGGTATCACAGCCATTCCGGCTTCCAGGAGCAGCTTGGCCATTTCGGCCCGATCATCTTCGACCCTGCCGGACCCGATCCCGTCCAATACGATCGCGAACATGTGCTTGTGCTCGCCGATCACAGCCGGATGTCGCCCGAGGAGATCTTCCGCAAGCTCAAGGTCGATCCCGGCCACTTCAATTTCCAGCAACAGACGCTTGCCGGCCTGATCGCCGGCCGCGACCAGACCTTGAAGAACCGGCTCGCCTGGGGCCGCATGCGGATGGACCCGACCGACGTGCTCGACGTGAGCGGCAGCGTCTATACCTACATCGTCAATGGCCACGGTCCGCAGGACAACTGGACGGGCCTGTTCCGGCCGGGCGAGCGCGTGCGGCTGCGCTTCATCAATGCGTCCTCGATGACCAATTTCAACGTCCGAATTCCGGGCCTCGAGATGACCATCGTCCAGGCCGACGGCCAGAATGTCCGCCCGGTAGCGACGGACGAGTTCCAGATGGGGGTCGCGGAAACCTACGACGCGATCGTCGCGCCCGCAGAGGACAAGGCGTTCACGATCGTCGCAGAGGCGGTCGACCGTTCGGGCATGGCACTGGCCACCCTGGCGCCGCGTCCCGGCATGAGGGGCGAGGTGCCGCCGCTCCGCGAGCGCCCGCTCGCGACGATGAAAGACATGGGCATGGGCATGTCGGCGATGCCCGGCATGGAGGGCATGACCATGTCCGGCTCCGGCATGGAGCGCGGCGTCGATCCGACCGCCGAGCAGAATGCCTCCGCCCGCCTCGCGACCGGCGGCACCTCGCCCCCCCCCATGGCGGGCATGGATCATGGCGCCGTGGCGGGTATGGATCACGGCAGCATAGCCGGCATGGATCACGGCACCATGGGCGGGATGTCCCATGGCGGAATGGACATGGGCTCGATGGGGATGCGGGATTTCTCTAACGCGCCCCAGGACGCGAAAACTCCCGGCGTGCAGACCATCTCGCCGATGCCGGTGGATCGCACCGGCGAACCCGGCCAGGGCCTCGACAATGTCGGGCACCGCGTCCTCGTCTATCGCGATCTCATGGCGCTCGAGCGCAATCCCGACGTGCGCGCGCCCTCGCGCAGCCTCGACGTCCACCTGACCGGCAACATGGAGCGGTTCATGTGGTCGTTCGACGGAATCAAGATGTCCGATCGCATGGAGCCGATCCCGTTCGTCGAGGGCGAGCGGGTACGGGTCACCCTCATCAACGACACGATGATGAGCCACCCGATCCATCTTCACGGGCATTTCTTCGAGCTGGTCACCGGCCATGGCGATCATGCGCCGCGCAAGCATACGGTGCTGGTCCAGCCGGGCGGCAAGGTCACCTGGGACGTCACCGCCGATGCGGTCGGCGACTGGGCATTCCACTGCCACCTGCTCTACCACATGGCGGCGGGCATGATGCGGATCGTGAGCATCCGGCCAAAGGGAGAAACGGCATGAACCGCTATTCCCTGCCGGTCGCGGCCGCCGTGTCGTTCCTCGCGGCTGTTCCTGCCTATGCGCAGGACCACGCATCCCATGCCGGAATGGCCATGCCGGCCGATCCGGCTGCAACCACGCAACCTGAGACCGCACGCACGAAGCCAGACGCGCTGGCGCCAGGTTCGAAAGACAGTCACGATCACAACGCGATGCCGATGGCGCGGCAGGGCGGAACGGCGATGGGCGGGACCGCACTTCCGGCGGGCAACGCGCCCGCACCGAAGCCACCAATGGATCACTATGCCGACCGCCAGTTCCCGGCCGCCGACATGGCGCGGGCACGCGCCGAGATGATGCGCGAGCAGGGCGGCCAGACGGTCTATCAGGCGATGTTCAACCTCGCCGAATATCAGGCACGCGAAGGGCGCGACGGCTATCGCTGGGACGGCGAGGCGTTCGTCGGCGGAGACATTCATCGTCTCTGGCTCAAGTCCGAGGGCGAGGGGGCGCTCGGCGACCGCCTCGAAAGCGGCGAGGTCCAGGCGCTCTACAGCCGCGCGGTCGGTCCCTATTTCAACCTGCAGGCTGGCGTGCGCCAGGACTTCGGGCAAGGACCGGACCGAACCTATGCGACGGTCGGGTTCGAGGGGCTGGCGCCTTACATGTTCGAGGTCGAGGGTGCGCTGTTCCTGAGCAGCAAAGGCGACCTGCTGGGACGGCTTGAGGGCTATTACGACCAGCGTATCACCCAGCGCCTCGTCCTTCAGCCCCGCGTCGAGCTCAATCTGGCGGCGCAGGACGTGCCCGAGAACCGCCTCGGCGCCGGGCTCACCGACGCGGAGCTGGGCCTGCGGCTCCGCTATGAGATTACCCGCCAGTTCGCCCCCTATGTCGGCGTCTCCTACGAAGCGAAGACCGGGCGGACCGCGGATTTCGCGCGAGCGCGGGGCGAAGAACCGACTGGCGCCAGCTTTGTCTTCGGTATTCGTGCCTGGTTCTGACGGCGAATTAGCTGCTCGTCACAGCCTGCGTCTGTCGTGCGTATCCGACGCTGGCGGGGTTGGTACGGGACATCTCAGTTAGTCGCTAAGACGAGCCCCGGCCCCTAAAGGTACGGCGAATCCGCCTCCGGAGCTTTAGGGGAGTGTCGGCCTGTGAATTTCGGCCCTTTGCCAACCTGAGAGGTTGGCGCACCCATCAGGATTCGAACCTGAGGCCTCTACCTTCGGAGGGTAGCGCTCTATCCAGCTGAGCTATGGGTGCCTGTCGCTTACGCGGTGCTTACGCGAAAAGTCTGCGAGTTTAAAGCGGCGATGGATGTGCTCGCAACACGCTGTATCTTAAGTGTTTTCTGATGCCTCTTCTCTAATCGTTCCACTTGACTTCAGCCTTCGGAGGGCGGCACTCTATCCAGCTGAGCTACGGGTGCGTGGTACCCATGCTATAGCCTACGCCCCCGCTGTCCGGCAATCGCCAGGGCGCCCTCATATTTGGAATTCTGCGGCTCTTCCAGGGTCTTCATCAGGCGATGGCGGCGAGGGCAGGCTCCAAGGTCTCGATGGCATGGCGCCAGACCTTGCGTTTCCAGTCCGCCGTGTCGGGATAGAAGGCGGCGCGGATCTCGCGCTTGATGGCGTCGAACACGGTGCGGTCGGGTGTCTTTTGCAGATGCAGCCAATTGTCCTTGCGAAGGGCGCTGAACACATCGCGCATCGGTGCGGTTCCAACCTCCAGCGCGGCGAATGTCAGCTCGCAGTCCCGAAACAGGCGGGCGAATTCCTGGTCCAGTGTGCCGGTCAACGGCGCGGAAAGCGATTCACCTCCCTCGTTTGAATGCACATATCGCCCCCAGATTTTCTTCTGCCGTGCATAGGCCGGGCTGCCGGGCAAATCCTCGCAGATCATTTCGGCGTCCCCCGTCTCGCCCAACCCGGTGTGGTAATCGATCGCGATCATCTTCTTCACGCCGCGCAGATGTTCGATCGCGATGTCGCGCAGCATCGCCGCCGACCAGCTTTCTTTGTGGCCGCCGAAATAAAGTCCATCGGGATGATGATATTGCCCGGCACTGATCGCGGTTTGCAGCGCAAATGCACCATGGGTGGCGGCGTAGGTGCGCAAATGCCCGTTGGCGGTTTTCAGCACCTCAGGCGCCATATCCTTCGGGGCGATGAACGGTGCCAGCGTGTCATAGGCCGCGTTTCGCGGCGGCTTGGTGTGCTGCACGAAATTGCGGTTGAGATCGGCATTGTCCTCATTCACCCGGCGGTTCCAGGCAAAGCCGAACGGATTGAAGGCATGGATCAGCAGAACGCGTGTGCCGGCCGGCACGTGCTCCACCAAACCTTCCCGCAACAATCCGGTTTGCACGGCGGAGCCGAAATAGCCTTCCACCCCATGGGTGCCGGAAATCAGCACCAGCGCGTACGGGGCGTCACGTTCACCGGCGCGCGCAACATCCAGGAAAAGCGGGCGGCCGCGCGGCCCCTTGGCGCCGGGGTGAACGCGGGTGGTGATGTCGAGCCCGGCGCGATCCGCCGCCTTGATGAAATTCGCCCGCGCCTCGCGGTATGTATCGGGAAAATGGCGGGTGGGATCATTCATCTGGTTTTCATTGCCCGGGAAGCTGGCTTAGATAGAAGCTTGCCTAGATAGCAGATGTATTCCGCTTGGGGTGAGGCGTGAGCATATTCGGTGCGCTTGAGGAGTGCCGCAATACGTCCCTGCCGGATCAGGTTGCGGCCCGGACTGCGAAACGCAATGCCCGCCGTCACAGGATCGATCGTGCCAACCCGCTTTATGACGAAGCGCTGGTGGATTTGCGCAGGCATGGCCTGGCGGGTGAGAATTACTATCATTCCTTGCGCAATCCGCCTTACTGGCGGCGTATCGAAGGTTCGATCCCCGGTCTCTATGGGCGCGGCACCGTGGCGGCAAAGCTTTCGGCCGTGAACGCACGTCTGGCGGCCGCCGGGCTGGAACTGTTCCTGTTCGATGCCTGGCGGCCGCGCGAGGTGCAGGCTTATTTCCACGATATCTGGATGCCGGCTGCGCTGGCTGCCCGTGATCCCGCGCTGACCGGTGCGGCCTTGATCCGCGAAGTGGAAAACTACTGGTCCGCGCCCACGGCCGATGCGGCCGCGCCAGCGCCACATGAAACAGGCGCGGCGGTCGATCTGACCATCCGCTGGATCGGCGGCGAAACATTGTGGATGGGCTCGCTGTTCGATGACGTCACACCGCTCGCCCATCGCGACCGGTTTGAGCGCGATGAGGACGGGTGGAGTTTTTCGGACGCGGAAGCCCGCGCCAATCGCCGCCTGTTGCATTGGGTGATGGCCGCGGAGGGTTTCGCCGGTCACCCCAATGAGTGGTGGCATTTCTCCTATGGCGATCAGCTTTGGGCGGTTTTGAGCGGGGCGCCGGCGGCGTTTTACGGCCTTGGCGCGCCATAGCCGGCGGCGCTTAACCGGCGCGTTTCAGGGCGATGTTTTTATCAGTGTCTGCCGCAGCGGTGATGCGTTCGTCGTAGCGATCATAAAGGCTCTGGCTCGCACCCGACAATCGGCGCGCCTGCGCCACCAGATCGCGTGCCGCGACATATTCCCCTGCCGCCATGGCATCGAAGATGCGGGCATGAAAGGTCGCAGCGGCGCGGAATTGCGGGCTTGCGCGCATGCCTTGGTCGCCCAGCATGGCATGGCGTTGGTTCTCGCCCGCGACGTCGTCGGGCATGTCGAGCGGCAGCAGGGCAAATTGTGCACTTGCCACTGCCGCGGTTGCGCCATCACAGATAATCGCAAAGCCATCGGCGTTTCCGATCAGTGCGGCGGCACGTTCAACCGCTATACCGAAAACCGAATAGACCCCGGCCATCGGTCCGCACAGCGTATCGGCGCTGGAAACGCCGATGGACAAGGCGAGCCCATTCGCCTGTGCCGTTTTCACGTGTGCACGCATGGCCTGTGCTGCGCGGGTGGCATGCACAATCGCATCCGGATCGGGCAATGGCGCATTCCAGATCGCGAGCAATCCGTCGCCACCGAAACGGACAATGGCGCCGCCCTGTGAAAGAACCGCGCGGCGCAGCGCGATCAGCAATTGCGACAGCCTCGTGGCGTCGCTTTGTGTGCCCTCTGCCGCCGCAATATGGCAGGACAGAACGGTGATCCGGCGTATACCGTTTGCGGCGAGGCCGGGGTTGCGCAGCAGCGCGCGTTTCACCCGGCCGGACAGGGCATGAAACTGCCGTGTGATCCGTGCGGCGCGCGATCTATAGATCGCCGCGGCCGCCGCAACGGCGAACAGCAGGGCGGCAGCAAAACCCGCAACGATCAGGCCGGATAGCGGCAGAGCGAATCCCCAGTTCATCGAGTCGGGCTCACTCTACCACGTGGGCGCTGCCGTCACGGCATTCGTGGCAGAGGCCGCTCAATTCTACGGTCTCGTGCTCGACGGAAAACCCGGTGCGCGCGGCTACGGCTTTCAACGTGCCGTCCAGTGCGGGCTCATCGATTTCGGCAGCACAGCCGCAGATCCGGCAGAGCAGAAAGCGGCCGCGATGGGTGGTTTCCGGCGCGAAACAGGCGGCATAGGCGTTGCGGGAATCGATGCGGTGGACGAAGCCTTGCTCCTGCAGGAATTGCAGCGCGCGATAAACCGTGGGCGGCGAAGGTTTGGCCGGCGAATCCTCCCGCGCCAGTGCGGTCAGCAGATCATAGGCGCCCACCGGTTTGTGGCTGGCAAGAATGATCTCGAGCACGTAACGGCGCAGCGGCGTGAAACGCACGCCACGCTCGCGGGTGATGCGCTCCGCCTCCTCCAGTACGCGCGCCGCGCAGGCTTCGTGGTCGTGTGCATGTTGGGGAAAACCCGTCATGACCGGTTTCCTCTCGCGGCGGCAAAGACGCTCGACACTGCGAACAGCGCAACCGCTGCCAGAACGATCGAGGGCCCTGCCGGCACATCCTGCCACCAGGAGACCGCGATGCCCAATGGTGCTGCGGCGGCACCGAAAAGAGCCGCAGCAAGCGCCATCGATTCCGGCGTGCGGCTGATGGGCCGCGCCGCGGCCGGCGGCACGATCAGAAGCGCCACGATCATCAATGCACCGACGACGCGCAGGCCGAAGGCGACCAGAAGCGCCACCAGAACCAGGAACGCGGCGTTGACGTAGGGCCGTGTGGTACCTTCGGCGGCGGCAATGTCGGGATTTACGGTGTCGGCCAGAAGCGGCCGCCACAACAGGGCGATGCCGCCAAGCGCGCCTGCCCCCATCAGAACGATCAGTCCGATATCGGTAGGCGACAGGGCCAGAACATCGCCGAACAGATAGCCCATCAGATCGGCGCGCACCGATTCCATACCGGCCAGAATGATGAAACCGAGTGCAAGGCCGGCATGGCCGACAATGCCGACGAATGTACCGGCGGGAATCAGCCCGTCATCGGCACGCGCCATCACCAGCCCCGCCAGCAGGCAGAGCGCGGCAACACCGGTGATCGGGGCGATGCCGATCAAAAGACCAAGGGCCGCACCCAGAAGCCCCATATGCCCGACAGATTCACCCAGATAGGCCAGCCGGCGCCACAGCACGAAGGCGCCCACCGGCCCGCAGGCCGCGCCCAGAAAGGCCGCCCCCAATACGGCGCGTAGAAGGAAGTCAGGCATGACCGGCGCCCTGTTCTACCCCGGCGACAGGATTTGGTGCCGCCTGGCCCGGAACCACATGCCCCGTCGCATCGTGCCGGTGATTGTGATGATGGGTGTAGAAGGCCAGATCGCTCGCGGCCCGTGCGCCGAACAGGCGGCCGAATGCGGGGTCGCGGGCCACGGTCTCTGCCGTGCCTTCACAGCAGATATGACCGTTCAGGCAGATCACCCGGTCGGACTGGTTCATCACCACATGCAGATCGTGGCTGACCAGAAGGATCGCGCAGTTAAGGTCGCTGCGCAGCTCGGCAATCAAGCGGTAAAGTGCGGCCTCGCCCGCCACATCCACCGCCGCCAGCGGCTCGTCCAGCAACAGAAGATCGGGGCGGCGCGCGATGGCGCGGGCCAGCAGCACACGCGCCAATTCCCCGCCCGACAGTGTGGCCACCTGCCGGTCCAGAACGCCGGTGACGCCGGTTCGGGCCAGGGCGTCGTCAATAGCCTCTGACGCCGGTGCGCCGAACAGGGTCATGAATCGCCGCACCGTCAGCGGCATGGCGCGGTCCCGCGCGAAATGCTGCGGCACGTAGCCGACGGTTATGCTGTTTTTGCGCTGCACAAACCCGCTGTCCGGCCGGGTCAGACCCAGAAGTGCCCGCAGCAGGGTGGTTTTTCCCGATCCGTTGGGGCCGATCAGGGTGACGATCTCGCCGCGCGCGATGGTAAGGCTGATATTGCTCAGTACCTGTGCGCCGCCGATGCGCACATGAAGGTTTTCGGCACGGATCAGGGGTTCGCTCATCGCGTATCGTTATAACGTTGCAATTCGCAAGGAAAGCGTGGTGCCCGATAGGTCCTTGTGACCTCATTATGACGTTACCGTCATTTTCCTTGCAGCTTCGCGCTTTCATACCCATAATGAAAAGAGCCCCGGGGTCCCGCGCGGGCGGCATCCGGGCCGTCGAAGCTGGCGCGCACGCCAAGGAGGAACGCGATGGAAAACATCACCAAGGACCCGGCATACAACGCAGTCGATCCCCACGATTTTCCAGCCATGCTGGACATCAACCGTTATGGCCAGCGCTCCACCGCCTTCGACAAAATCATCTCCGCCACCCACGATCATTTCTGGGATCCGCTGGACAAAAAATATATCGCCTTCGATGCACCCTTCGATCTCGAAAACGAATATCTGGTCGATCCCAAGTTATCCGGCGATCTGAAGACGGCAATCGGCGACAGGCTGGACGAGAAACAGAAGATCAAGCTCGCCAACCTCGACACGCTGTGGTCGTTCTCCTCCATCCTGCATGGTGAACAGGGTGCGTTGTCGCTTTCGGCCTCGCTCTGCCACATCCTGCGCGATCCGGGTGCACAGGAATATGCCGCCAACCAGACGCGCGAAGAAGCCCGCCATGTCACCGCATTCTCGCGCTACATTCATGCCCGCTGGGGCAAGCCCGTTCCGGTCGGCCCTGCGCTCGGCAATCTGCTGACGGATATCGTCGCTTCGCCGCTGGTGTGGAAAAAACTCGTTGGTATGCAGATGCTGGTCGAGGGGCTGGCCATGGGTGCCTTCGCCACCTTCTTCCAGTATGGCCGCGATCCCTTGATGGTGAAGCTGTGCCAGCTGGTGATGACGGATGAAGCTTTCCACCACAAATTCGGAAAGATCTGGGCCGATCGCACCATCCCCAACCTGTCCAGAAGTGAGCATGAGCTGATTGAGGATTGGGCGGCGGAGGTGTTCCAGGTGCTGCTGTTCAATCTGGGCAGCCCGAACCAGAAGGAATGGATCTATCGCGAAGTGGGACTCGACCCGGAATGGTGCCAGGCCGCCTTCATGGAAGCGATGACCGATGTCGCGATCCGTGAAGATATGGCGGATGCCACCAACATCTTCCGTGTTTTGATCAAGACACTCCTGAAAGCCGGTATCGTCACCGATCGCACGCGCGGCATCTATGCCGCCTATGTCGATATGGCGGAGCTTTATAATGAAGGCGACCGCATGGTGGGCGACGACATTGCCGAGGAAGGCATCAAATATCTGGTCAAGCTCAATGGCGGCAAAATGACGATGCCCATCAGCCTCGCAGCGGCGGAGTAAGCACCGATCCCCGCTCACCGGGCGCATATGAAGAAATAAACGCATGGCATAGGCGCCAGGGCGCAAAGGGTCCGATCACGTGGCCCGTTCAATTGGGAGAAACGGCATGGACATGAACATCACCAAGGACCCGGCCTACGACGCCGCCGATCCGAACGACTTTCCGGCGATGCTGGAAGTGGAACGCTACGGCAAGCGCTCCACCGCGTTCGACAAGATCATTTCGGCCACCCACGACCATTTCTGGGATCCGCTCGACAAGAAATATATCGGTTTCGATCAGCCGTGGGATCTCGACAACGAATATCTCATGCCGCCGCACATGATTCTCGATCTGCAGACCGCGATCGGCGACCGGCTGAACGAACAGCAGAAGGTGCAATGGGTGAACGAGAGTGTGCGTTTCTCTATGTCCTCCATCCTGCATGGGGAACAGGGGGCGCTCGCGTTGTCCGCCTCGCTTTGCCACATCCTGAAAGATCCGGGCGCACAGGAATACGCCGCGAACCAGACGCGGGAAGAAGCGCGCCACGTCACCGCCTTCTCCAAATATATCCAGTTGCGCTGGGGCACGCCGGTGCCGGTGGGGCCCGCGCTCGGCAATCTTCTGATCGAAATGGTTGGATCGCCGCTCGTTTGGAAAAAGCTCGTCGGCATGCAGATGCTGGTCGAAGGACTTGCCATGGGTGCGTTCGCGAGCTTCTACACCTACACCAACGATCCGCTTCTGAAGCGGCTTTGCCAGTTGGTGATGACGGACGAGGCCTTCCATCATAAATTCGGGAAGATCTGGGCCGATCGCACCATCCCGAAATTGTCGGAAGAAGAGCGCAACAAGATCGAGGATTGGGCGGCCGCGGTGTTCGCCGGGCTGCTTCGCAATCTCGGCAGCCCGGATCAGAAGCTGCGCCAATGCCAGCGCTTTGGCATCGACTCAGCCTGGGCACAGGCCGCTTTCCTGGAAGCGTTTACCGACGCCAAAATCCGCACCCGGATGCAGGATGCCACCAACATCTTCCGTGTGCTGATCAAGACGCTGCTGAAAGCCGGCATCATCACCGATCGCACCCGTGGCCAGTATGCGGCTTATGTCGATATGGCCGAGCTTTATGCCGAAGGCGATCGCATGGTCGGCGATGACATTGCCGAAGAAGGCATCAAATATCTGATGCAGCTGAATGGCGGGCGCACGCTCGCGACGCCATCCTCGCTGGCGGCGGAATAAGGCTCGTATTCATCGGGTTTCGTGGCGGGGCGGCGGTTATGCCGCCCTTTCGCGTTTGGGCCTCCCGCCCTTGAACATGGCCCAGCACAGCAGCACCAGCGCCAGCGCGCCGGCCACCCAGGCGAACAGATCGCCAATCCGGGCATAAAGTGTAAAACCGCCGCCGCGGCCCAGCGCCACGGTTTTCACCAATGTCACGCTGGTATCGTCGGCGCTCTCACGCCGCCCGGCTTCGCGGCCATAGGAATCGGTAATGCTCAACACGCCGTCGCGCGCCGTGCGGGCCAGCGCAAAGCCATTTTCGATGCTGCGCATGATCGCGATCCGCGCTTCGGCATAGCCATCATCGCCGAAATCGCGGGCCGGCACCGCAACCAGAAGCGGGTGCGCGCGCGCATCGGCGCGTATCAACCGTGGAAACCGCATGTCGTGCCCCAACGCGACTGCGATGCGTCTTGCGGTCATCAACGGTTTGGGTTGCGGGTGGCGGTCAAACCAGGAGAGATGTGGCCGTTGCGGCTGGACCTGCGGCTGCGCCGCCCCTGCGCGGAACACAAGCGCGGCATTGCGGCTGCCGTTCTTTTCCAGCAAGGCAAATCCGCCGACGATGGTGGCATCCGCACTTTTGGCAGCTTGCATCAGGCGCCGCTCGGCCTGCTGCCGCCATTGGGGGCCGAGCACCGCCAGCCGTTCCGGCAACACGTAAAGATCGGGCTTGCGCTCTGCCAGCGTATCGATCTGCCCGGCATAAAGCGCAACCGCGTTCATGGCGGCAAAGTGATCGGCGGCGGTGGCGGCATCGTCTAGCTCGTCGCTGTCAATCAGCGCCACACGCATTTGCGGCCCGCTATGCGGGCGCACATGCCACAGGCCGTAACCGGCATTGCCAAGGAACAAAGCCGCCGCGAACAGGGCCGGCCACAGCCGGCGCCGGGCAAGGGCCAATGCGGCCGCACTCGAGACCAGCCCGATCAGAAAGGTGATGCACCACATCCCGAACAGGGATGCGGTCTGCACCAACCAGGGCGCCCCCACCTGGCCATAGGCGATGGAGGTGGTGGCCCCGTCCGGTCCCATCGCGCCCGCATATTCGATTGCGGTCCACATGCCGGCGAATGCGAATGCCGCCGCAAGCCCGTCCAGCCGCCGGTGCACAAAACGTGCGGCCAGAACCGCCACGGCGAATCCGATGGCTGGCAGCAGAATGGCGGCGGCCAGCGTCAGGGGTGGCAGCACGTTGTAGTAGACCGGTAGAAGATTGAGCCGCCCGATCAGATAGGCGGTCAGCGCCGTCAGCGCGGTTCGCCATACGCCGGCATCGCGCACGCTGGCTCCCCCAAACGCGAGCCACAACACCGGCGTCGCCGCCACCCAGGCCAGCGGCCAGATCGTTCCCATATGCGCGGAAGCAAAAAAGGCCACCCCGCTCAACATGGCAGCCAAGGCTGCGGTCATCACGTTTCTCCGTAAGGTGGCGCAGAATGGCCGACGCGGGCCGGGATCGCCAGTCCCGATAAATTTCCGACCTGGCAAAATTCCATGCCCGAAAACTGCTGTTCTCTCATCGCCATTGCCATTGCCATCCAAAGGCGCGTCAATTGCAGGGCAACGGCACATCCCATTCATTGGGCGGAGATGGCATATGCGTGAGATCAGGATCGGTGATTTTGTCACCGTGTCGCATGCGGGCGCGATCGCGACGGTAACGATTGATCGTGGTGACGGGCGCAATGCGCTCAGCCGTCAATTGATCCTCGAACTGACCGAAGCCGCGAAAAGTTTCGCTGACGATCTCGCTTCTCATGTTGTAGTCCTGTCGGCCAAAGGTGCCTTCACCGCCGGGGCCGATCTGAAAGACCCGGCGATGGACCGCAGGCGCGCGAACGGCCTGCTTGAACGGCGTCACATGGTGCGGATCGGGCCCGATCTTTGCGACGCGTGGGAGCGGGTGGAACAGGTGACGATTTGCGCCATCGAGAAATACTGCATCGGCGGCGGGGTGGCGCTGGCCGGGGCGTGCGATTTCCGCGTGATGGGAGAGGGCGCCACAATGCGCCTGCCGGAAATTCCGCTCGGCATGAACATGAGCTGGCATTCCGTGCCGCGGCTGGTCTCGCTGATGGGGCCTGCGCGGGCCAAGCGCTTCATCATGTTCGGTGAAGATCTGAACGCGGCGGACGCCTTGTCAGCCGGTCTTGCCGATCTGATCGCCCCCGATGGTGCTGTGCTCGCGGCGGCGCAGGCGTGGGCCGAAAAGGTGGCCCGGCTGCCCCCCAATGCGGTGCGCATGACCAAGCAATCGGTCAATGCGGCGGCCAATGCACTCCATCACGCCACGACCTATATGGATCTCGATCAATATGTGGCGGCAACGGCAGGTGAGGATTATCGCGAGGCCATCAAGGCGTTCCTCGAAAAGCGCGAACCGAAATTCACGGGGCGGTGATGGCACAGAATATTTATGACGATCCCGAATTCTTCGCGAAATATGCGGGCCTGCCCCGCTCGGTCGAGGGGTTGGGCGCCGCTTATGAATGGCCGGTCTTTCGCGCCCTGCTGCCGGATGTTGCAGGCAAATCGGTGCTCGATCTCGGCTGCGGCACCGGCGCGCTCGCCCGCCGCCTGCGCGAACTTGGTGCGGTCCGCGTCCTCGGTATCGATGTCTCGGCGCGAATGCTGGCGGAGGCACAGGCCCGCACCGTCGATCCGGCAATTCTTTACCGCCGCAGCACGATTGAAGCGATCGGCCCTGATATGGGGCCGTTCGATCTCGTCATCAGTTCGCTGGCCCTGCATTACGTCGCGGATTTTGCGTCCGTTTGCCGGGCGGTGGCGCATCTTCTGGTGCCGGGCGGCACCTTTGTGTTTTCGGTTGAACATCCGATGTTCACCGCGCGGGCCGAGCAGGATTGGTGCGTGGATGGCGAAACCGGCCGTCATTACTGGCCGGTGGAGAATTATGCTGATGAGGGCCTGCGCCAGACCAATTGGCTGGGCAGTCCGGTGCACAAATATCATCGCACCGTCGCGACGTATGGCAACGCCTTGATCGATGCCGGCTTTCGGATTCGCCGGTTGGAAGAGCCGATGCCGTCGCACGCCTTTCTCGATGCGAAAGGCGCCCCGGCCTATGAAAGAAACAGGCCGTTATTCTTGCTGATTTCCGCGGCAAGGTGATAATCGCCCCAGATGAAAACGGGAGTGCAGCAATGACAGGACGGGTAGCCGGAAAGATCGCGCTGGTAACGGGCGGCGCACAGGGGCTGGGCGAGGCGGCGGCGCGCATGCTGGCGCGCGAAGGCGCGAAGGTTGCGGTCAGCGACGTGAATGCCAAGGGGGCGGAAAAAGTCGCCGCCAGCATCAACCAGTTCCATCCGGGCGCGGCCATCGCGCTTGCCCATGATGTGACCCGCGAAGATGAGTGGCAGGCCGTGATTGCGGAAATCGAACGCGCCTTTGGCGGCCTTCATATCCTCATCAACAATGCCGGCATCGGCGGTGGCAGCGATGTGGAATCCACCAGCCTTGAGGTCTGGCGCCGGATCCATCTGGTCGATCTGGAAAGTGTTTTCCTCGGCTGCAAATCGGCGATCCCGCTGATGGCCAGCACGGTGAAGAAAACCGGGCTCGGCGGCTCCATTGTGAATATTTCATCCATCGCCGGCATCATCGCGGGCCACAATATGGCGGCCTACAATTCGGCCAAGGCGGGTGTGCGGCATCTGTCGAAATCGGTGGCGCTGCACTGTGCCAAGCGCGGCTACAATATCCGCTCCAACTCGGTGCATCCGGTGTTTATCGCCACGCCTATTCTGGACAATCTGGTGGAACGCTTCGGCAAGGAAGAGGCTTATGCCAAACTCGGCCGTCAGGTGCCGCTGGGAAAAATCGGTGAGCCGGACGATATCGCCTATGCCGTGCTTTACCTCGCCAGCGATGAATCCAAATTCGTCACCGGCGCGGAACTGAAGGTGGATGGTGGCATCTCCGCCATGTAGGGATGTTTCCGTCAGCGCGTGATGCGGAGCGAGATCTGGGACAGCAGCACACGCGCGCCGCCCGCTTTCAGGGTTTCGTTTGTCACGCGCTGCAGCCGTTCCGCAACCACATCGGCGTCCGGCTGCTGCCAGGGGCGCACGGCGGCGATGCTGAAGGCCGTCAGGCTGCGCACGTAACGGTCGCGCAGCACGGGCAGAACCCGCTCGGCCTTCGCGCGCAGGTCCGCGTCGGGAATGTCAAGCCCGAACGCCACCATCAACATGCCGCAGGGCCGGCTCGCATCGATCACGGTCGCATAAAGCGGGTCCACCATCACATAGCTGTCCGATTGGGTGACCTTGTGTACGGGCGCGCGCGCGCCGTCGGCGGCCTGTGCTGGAACCGTCATGATGGCCGACAAGGCCAATGCCGGAAAAATATGCTTGATGATGCGTTTCATCTGCGGCCCGTTTCCGGGATGATCCTGGTTCTGGCGGGAAATTTACCGCACGCGCGGTAAAGCACAGCTTTACAATACGTGCGGCATTGCGCGGCAAAGGGAGGCCAGCTTCATGTATCGCACTTCCGCAGCTTTTCTCGGGTTTTTCGTCACGATTTCGCTTACTCCGGCGCTGGCCGCACCCGCGCAGGCCGCACGGGATGTGCCCGGTGCGCGCTTTTCCATCGCGCCGTCGGCCCTGCCGGCACCTTATGCCACCCCGGCAGAAGCCGTCTCGGCGGAGCGGATAGGCCGCCCCGACGCCGCGGCCCTTCGGCTTCCATCCGGCTTTCATGCCAATCTGTTCGCCGCCGGTCTCGACAGTCCGCGCTGGCTCGCGGTTGCGCCCAATGGCGATGTCTTTCTCTCGGAACCGCGCTCCGGCAAGGTCACCTTGCTGCGCGATGCGGACGGCGACGGCAAGGCAGAGAAGATCGTGACATTCGCCAGCGGCTTTGCCCGCCCGCACGGCCTCGCCTTTCATGATGGCGCACTCTATGTGTCGGACACGCGCGCGGTCTGGCGGGTGCAGTACAAACCCGGGTCTCTTCGCGGCGGCGAAACCACACGTATCACCAGGGACGGCATCGGCGGCAGCGGCAATCACTGGGCGACCAATATCGCCTTTTCGCCGAAGGGCCAGTTGTTCGTCGCCATCGGTAGTGCCGGCAATGTGGACGAAGAACCGCTGCCGCGTGCCAGCGTGCAATCGGTGACGGCTGCAGGGAAACTTGAAACCTTTGCCTCGGGTTTGCGCAATCCGGTGGGCATCGCATTTTATCCGGGTACGGATGATCTCTATACCGTGGTGAACGAACGCGACGGGCTGGGCGATAATCTGCCGCCCGATTATCTGACGCGTATCCGCATGGGGGACTTCTTCGGCTGGCCCTATGCCTATATCGGCCCCCATCCCGATCCGGATTACGGCAAGAAAAGGCCCGATCTGGTCAAAGCGACGAAGACACCCGATGTGCTGTTTCAGGCCCATTCGGCTCCGCTCGGCCTTGTGTTCTATACCGGCACACAATTTCCGGCCGATTATCGCGGCAATGCCTTCGTGTCCCTGCACGGTTCATGGAACAGGGCGAATCCAACCGGCTACAAGATCGTGCGGTTGAAATTCCGCGATGGCCGGCCTGAGAATGCCTATGAGAATTTCGCCACCGGCTTTCGGGCCGGTACGGGCGCGCCAGCCCGCGTCTATGGCCGCCCCGTCGGGCTCGCCATCGCGAAGGATGGCAGTCTGCTCGTCGCCGACGATACCGGCAAAGCCGTGTGGCGGATCAGTTATGACGGAAAGAAATAAGAAGTACGGGAAGAAATAAGGGGCCTGGTGGAGCTGAGCGGGATCGAACCGCTGACCTCCTCATTGCGAACGAGGCGCTCTCCCAACTGAGCTACAGCCCCAGGCCGGAATCCGCGCGGAAAGGCCAAGGCCGGGCGCGGAAGCCGCGTATCTAGGGATTGCGCCCCAAGCCTGTCAAGGCGCGCCGGAAAGGGGCCCGCCGGAAGGCCATGCGCCTCTTTTTCCAGCCTCGGCTTGCGGGGGGTGCACGGCTCTCGCTACAAGGGAACTGCGTGGTTCAAACGGGGGCAGAGAGCGTTTTTCATGGTCAATCCGATCATCTGGCTGCTTCTGCAGATCATCGAAATCTATGTCTGGATCATCATCGCTTCGGTGATCGTCAGCTGGCTGATCGCCTTCAACGTGATCAATCTGCGCAACAATTTCGTCCGCGCCGTGGTGCAGGCGCTTCAGGCCCTGACGGAGCCGGTATTCCGCTGGGTGCGGCGCTTCTTGCCACCCATCGCGGGGCTCGATATTTCGCCGCTGATCGTGCTGATCGGGCTCTACTTCATCCGCTATTCGATCCTCTGGCTCGCCTACCGGTTCGCTCTTTGACGGTTTCCGGCCGCGCCGGTGCCGCGCACGTCACCGTTCGTGTGCGATTGACGCCGCGCGGCGGCGCCGACCGGGTCGAGGGCTGGGCCGCCGGCGCCGATGGGGCGCCGCATCTGAAAATGCGGGTGCGCGCGATTGCGGAAGGCGGAAAGGCAAATATGGCGGCAATTGCGCTGCTGGCAGACGCGCTGGCTGTTCCCAAATCCGCGATCCGCATTGCCGCGGGCCACACCGCGCGGTTAAAAAGCATCGAAATCGCTGGCGACCCGCGTGTGCTTGAAGTACGGCTCGCCGCGTTGGGAGAGAGTTCATGACGGCGCGTATCATCGATGGCAAGGCATTCGCGGCGGGTTTGCGCGAAAGGGTGGCGGCGGAAGCGGCCCGCCTGAGGGCCGCCTATGGTCTGGTGCCGGGGCTCGCGACCGTTCTCGCCGGCAACGATCCGGCAAGCGAGGTTTATGTCCGCAACAAGGGCAAGGCGGCGGAGAAACTGGGCTTTCATTCGGTGCACAGAAGCCTGCCGGCGAATGCTCCCGAGCAAGATGTTCTGGCGGAAGTTGCCCGCCTCAACGCCGATCCGTCCGTACACGGAATTCTGGTGCAGATGCCCCTGCCGCCGCAGGTGCGCGAGGCCGCGGTGCTCGACATGCTCGACCCGGCAAAGGATGTCGATGCGCTCACGCCCACCAATGCGGGCCTGCTGTTAAGCGGGCGGGCGCAGCTTGTCTCCTGTACGCCCGTTGGCGTTATGATGCTGCTGAAGGAATATGTGGGCGATATTGCCGGGCGCGATGCGCTCGTCATCGGCCGTTCGCTGCTGTTCGGCAAGCCGGCGGCCCAGCTACTGCTCGCCGCCAATGCGACCGTGACGATGGCGCATTCGAAAACGCGCGATCTGCCGGCCCTGTCACGCCGTGCCGATATTCTGGTGGCCGCGATCGGCAGGCCAGAATATGTCAAACGCGAATGGATCAGGCCGGGCGCCACCGTGATCGATGTCGGCATCAACCGGGTCGATGCCGGCGGTGGCAAGACGAAGATCATTGGCGATGTGGCTTACAGCGAAGCGGCAGAGGTTGCCGGTGCGATCACGCCGGTACCGGGCGGTGTGGGCGCGATGACCATTGTCTGCCTGATGCGCAACACCCTGATTGCGGCCTGTCTTCAGGCGGGTCTCGCCTTGCCGCAGATTTAAAGCCGTTTGCGCAAATCCGCTGCGATTTTCTCCGGCCCGGCCGATTCGTCGTAATAAGTCACGAACCGTCCATCGGGCCCCATCAGATAAAGTGTGTTGGAATGATCGACGGCATAGCCGCCGGTCAGTTTCTCGTCTTTGTAATAGACGTGATATTCGCGCGCGATTCTCTCGATCGCGTCTTTGCTGCCGGTCAGGCCCACCAGCCGGGAATCGAAATCGGCGAGATAGGATTTCAGCACCGCCGGCGTATCGCGCGCCGGATCGACGGTGACGAACACCGGCACCAGCCGCTCCGCCGCCGGTCCCAATCTGCTCAGGGCTTCTGCCACAACCGTCAGCGTGGTGGGGCAGACATCCGGGCAATAAGTGTACCCGAAATACACCAGCATGTAGCGGCCGCGGAAATCCTTCTCCGTGCGGGTCTTGCCGTTTTGATCGGTCAGCGTGAAGGGCCCGCCGATCGCGTCGGCGTGCACGATCTGGGTCTGTCCGGCGATGCTGTCTGCCCGATAGGAAATCCAGCCGCCGAATACCAGCGCGAACAGGAACAGATAGGGGATAAGGGCAAGCGGCGTGCGGATCATGCCTGAGCTGACCGTTCGACGGGGCATCGTCCGATTGATAAGGTTTTGCGGCAGGATCGGGAAGGGCGGCAATACGCCCTATTGGGGGTCGAAGATGGCGGTTGTGGACACCCCGCAACTGGATGCGCAACAGGGCCATGGCCTTCGGGCAGCCGCCCGGTCGGCCATGAACATGCCGCGTGGGCGCGTCCGTCTGCGCACGTTGAACAATCTGCGCTGGCTTGCGATTGCGGGCCAATCGGCGGCCTTGTTCATTGTCTATTTCGGTTTCGGTTATCCGTTCCCGTTTCTCCCCTGCGCGGGCGCCATCGCGATGAGCATGCTGCTCAATGTGGTGCTGCTGCTGCGTTATCCCAGTTCACACCGTCTCACCAATCGCGATGCCACGATCTATCTGGCTTATGACGTGGTGCAGCTTGCCTTCCTGCTCTACCTGACAGGCGGTATCGAAAACCCGTTTGCGCTGATGTTTCTGGCGCCGGTGGTGATCGCGGCGTCCACGCTCAATCTCGGCAACACGCTGATTCTGGCCGGTCTCGCCTTTGTTTCGATTTCGGCGATTGCGATCGTTCATCTGCCTTTGCCATGGTCGCCGGGTGAGGCATTGGTCCTGCCGCAACTCTACCGGGCGGGCATCTGGTCCTCGCTGGTGATCGGCATCGGCTTCACCTCCATCTATGCCTGGCGTATCGCGAGCGAAAGCGCGCGGATGTCGGCGGGCCTCGCGGCCACCCAGCTTGCGCTCGCCCGGCAGCACCGGCTATCGGCGCTCGGCGCCCTTGCAACCGCCGCCGCCCATGAACTCGGAACCCCGCTCGGCACCATCGCGGTGGTGTCCCGTGAGCTGGAGCGCTCGCTGCCCGAAAATTCCTCAGAGCTTGAGGATGCGCGCCTGCTGCGGGAACAGGCCGAACGTTGCCGTGCCATTTTGACCCGGCTGGCCCGGCCGGAGGAGGCTATGCTTGGCGCCGCGCTGCGCCTGCCTTTCGGGGCGCTGCTGGAAGATATCGCCGCGCCCTATCAGGGGGAGGATGTCGAGATCCTGGTCGAGATCGCCGCCGATTCTGATCGCAGCCAGGAACCACAGGTCTGGCGCGTGCCGGAGCTTCTCCATGGCCTCGGAAACATCATCGAAAATGCGGCCGATTTTGCCCGCAGCCAGGTCCGCATCCATTTACGCTGGGATGTCAATGTCTTACGTGTATCGGTGGAGGATGATGGGCCGGGTTTTTCCCCTGAGATCGTGGAACGGATCGGGGAGCCCTACACCACCTCGCGCCCCGGCCATTACGCGCTTGGGGAGACCGAAATGCCCCCGTCCGGCCTTGCCGAGCATGAGGGGATGGGCCTCGGGTTCTTTATCGCGAAGACCCTGATCGAGCAGACTGGCGGCGTTGTGACTGCCGGCAACCGGGGTTCGGGTGGTGCGCGCGTCAGTGCGGTGTGGCCGCGCGGGGCGATCGATGCGGCGGAACCGCCATCGGCCGCCTCCGCTTATGGCCTCGGTTGAAGGCCAAAAAAGGCCGATGAGGCTTGCTTTACGCAGGTGAGGAGATTTATGGGAACCGTCATGACAGCCAAAGATACCCCCATCCCCGAAGAGCGGACCCTGCTCATCGTGGAAGATGACCGGCCCCTTCGGGAGCGGCTTGCCCGCGCCATGGAGGCCCGTGGTTTCACCGCAACCATTGCCGAAAGCGTTGCGCAAGGCATCGCGCGCGCCAAAGAGGCCCCGCCGGCTTTTGCCGTGGTCGATCTCAAGCTGGACGATGGCAACGGCCTCGACGTGGTGGAGGCGCTGCACAAGGTGCGCCCGGAAGCGCGTGTGGTGGTGCTGACAGGATTTGGCAATATCGCGACCGCGGTTGCCGCGGTGAAATATGGCGCCATCGACTATCTGCCGAAGCCCGCCGATGCCGACGATATTTATGCGGCCCTTCTGGCCGCGCCGGGCGGCAAGCCGAAACCGCCGGAAAACCCGATGTCGGCCGATCGGGTGCGCTGGGAACATATCCAGCGCGTCTATGAATTGTGCGGCCACAATGTTTCGGAAACTGCGCGGCGGCTGAACATGCACCGCCGCACCTTGCAGCGCATTCTCGCCAAACGCTCGCCGCGCTAGTTTCAGGCCTTGGCGGGTTTCAGGATTTCCGCAACCGTTTCCTTGCCTTCGGCGCTGTGCAGCCAGCCTTGCGCTTCGTCCTCCGACTGGAACTGCATCGGCACGCGATGCGGCTTCACCCGGTCGGGCACCGGCACCAGAACCTCCCAGGTTCCGGCATAGCGCTGATCCTTCGTTTCGGCGGCGAAGGGGCTGGGCAGCGGCTTGGTCTTGTTCCTCATCGGCGGTCCTTTCAGGCGGCGTTGCGGCCTCGCCCATAACGGGCACGCGGGTTTCTGTGGCGCCGGGCGCGCGGCCGGGGCGCAGCGGTATCGGAGTTTGGGCGTTCTTTCGACGCGGCATTTTGCGGCGGCAGGCTGGCGCCGATCACCTCCAGCGGGTGTTTCAGAAGCCGTTCGATCGCCTTCAGCCGCGGCTGCTCCGTTGGGTCGCACAGCGCGATGGCCACGCCCTCGGCACCGGCGCGCGCAGTCCGGCCGATGCGGTGGACATAGCTTTCCGCCACCTCCGGCAGATCGAAATTGACCACATGGGTGACCCCGTCGATGTCGATGCCGCGGGCAGCGATATCGGTGGCGACCAGAACGCGGGCGCGGCCGGACCGAAAATCCTCCAGCGCGCGCTGGCGTGCATTCTGCGATTTGTTGCCGTGGATGGCTTCGGCCTTGTAGCCGCTTTTCGCAAGCTGGGTGGCGATCTTGTTGGCACCATGCTTGGTGCGAGTGAACACGATCACGCGGCTCATGTCTTCGTCCTGCAACAGCGTGTTCAGAAGCGTGCGCTTGTCGCTCGTGGCCACGTGATAAACGCATTGCGCGATGCGGGGCGCCGCAATCACCTTCGGCGAAACCTCGACCCGCGCGGGCTGGTGTAAAACCTCGTTCACCAGATAGGCAACTTCACCCGGCATGGTGGCGGAGAACAGCAGCGACTGGCGCTTGCGCGGCAACAGCCCGACGATGCGGCGCACATCGCGGATGAAGCCCATGTCGAACATGCGGTCGGCTTCATCGATGACAAGATGCGTCACATGGTCAAGGCGCAGATGTTTCTGTCCGATCAGGTCCAGCAGGCGCCCCGGTGTTGCGACCAGTATGTCGGCGCCGTTGCGTAAGGCTGCGATCTGCCGGTTCTGGTTGACCCCACCCAGGATCACGGCGTGGCTGAGCTTCAGATGCCGGCTGTAAAGGCGTAAATTCTCGAAAATCTGCAACGCCAGTTCGCGCGTCGGTGCCAGGATCAGGGCGCGCGCCTCGCGCGGCTTTACGGCGATTTTTTCGGCTGCCAGATGTTGCAGCAGCGGCAGGCCGAAGGCGGCTGTCTTGCCGGTACCGGTCTGGGCAAGGCCCAGCACATCGCGGCCCGCCAGCACCAGTGGAATGGCACCCGCCTGAATGGGGGTGGGGGTTTGATAGCCTTCCGTGCTGAGCGCACGCAGGATCGGCTCGGAAAGCCCGAGCATTTCAAAACTTGTATCGGTCACAATGAATCCTTGTTAGCACCAGGGCGGGCACAATGCGCGCATGGCGGCTTTTGCCGTGTTCCACGCACATCTGGAGCAAACGGGATATTGATACGGCTTTCGCGGAACAGGCGCCTTTTCAGTGTGGCGCGCGTTGTGCGTTCGCGAAACGCGCCGTCCGTATCGGGGAAACCGGGCCGAATGTCAACCGCGGGCGGTTTTCCGGGTCCGTGGCGCAGGCCTTGCCTTCATCTTTTGCGGCACATCTGCTGTCTCCGCCGTGGCGGCCAATGTCTTCAACAGGCTTTTGGGCGCAATGGCGCGGAACCGCCGTTCCAGCATCGTACGCAATTCGCCCATGGTGATTGCGTCCATCCGCACCAGCACGGATGGATAATTGCGATAATGCTCGGTGATGAAATAGGTCTTCGGATCAAGCTCCAGCATCATGTCGCGTTGCTCGATTCCATCCACGATGAACACGAGCGAATCGTCCTCGGCGCGATGGCGGGTGAAGAACTTCTTGCCGATGAAAAATGCCGGCCGCCCATAGGATGGTTTTTCCAGCGCCTCTGGAAAGGAAAGCGCGATCCGGCGCAGGTCGGCCGCGGTCACGCCCTTCGTGGTGGATTTCCTTGCCGTCGCAGGCTTTTTCATTCGGGTGCCGCCACAGGTGTGGAGGTCAGTTCGAGAACGGTTGCAAGCCGTTCGGCCGCCACTTTGGCAAAGCGCAAGGTCACTGCCTTGCGCCGGCTTGGGTGAATGGTGGCGATGGGCGATGGCCGCACGATCGCGCCGCCATAACGGTCCGCCACGATCAGACCGGTTGCGGTGGGCACATACTCATCCGGAAAATCCGGCGGGATGGCGAAATAGAACAGGTCGCAGAATTCCAGATAGTCCGGCCACTTGCTGTCGCCCTTCAGGTCGCCCAGCGCGACCTTGATCTCGACGCCCAGCATGGTGCCATCCGGCCCGAGCGCGGCCACATCCAGCCTACGGCCATTGGCCAGCGTGAATTCCAGGATCGGGCTGAACCCCTCCTGTATCAGAAGCCGGTTCACCCCGCGCGCGACATCGCCTGCCGTATGGCCGTTCATCCGGCCATTGGAACATTGGGGGAACAGAAAATCAATTGCGGCCGGCGGCTCAGGCCGGCCCGTTGCACAGCACCATCCAGGGAATGCCGAACCGGTCCGTCACCTGACCGAAGCGTGGCGCGAAAAAGGTTTCGCTCATCGCCATGGTCACGGTGCCGCCCTGCGACAGCTCCTTGAAGATGCGCTCGGCATTCTCCACCGTGTCGGTGTTCAGGGCCACGGAATAGCCTTGCGGCTTGTTGTAATGCGGCGGCGGCGCGTCCGATCCCAGAATGGCGGTGCTGCCGACATTCAGATGCGCGTGCATGATTTTTTTCTTCCATTCGGGGGGAATGCCGCTGCCGTCCGGCATGCCTTCAAAACTCATCATAGCCTCGATCTTTCCGCCGAAGCATTTCGCGTAAAAGGTGAAGGCTTCCTCGCACTGTCCGTTGAAATTCAGATAGGTGCTGGCATCCATGGTCGGGTTCCTTCCGGGTTGGGTTATCGCGGATTGTTATCGGCTCGCAGTCCTTAGGGCGCGCGGCACGATTTGCCAGGAAAGGCCGTATTTGTCTTTCAACCAGCCGCATTGCGATTCGGTTCCACCATCGCAAAGGCGGTCCCAAAAATAATCGATGCGTTCCTGCGTGTCACAAAAGACCTGAAACGAAATCGCCTCGTTGAACATGAACACGGGCCCGCCATTCAGGGCGACAAATGGCCGGCCGTCGAGTTCGAAGGCAATCGTCATCACGCTGCCCTCTTGCCCGGGCCACGCCTTGCCATAGCGCGCAATCTGGGTGATGCGCGAATTGGGGAAGATGGGAAGATAGAAGTTCACTGCTTCTTCGGCTTGATGGTCAAACCAGAGGCAGGGTGTGATGTCGTGCATTTGGCCCTCACATAGGATGCGCGTGTGTTACTGCGGCGGCTCGTCCATCGCCGGCACGATTGCGCATTCGCCATCGCCCGCCACCTTCAGGAAATTTTCAATCAGTGCGCGCTGCTCCTCCTTCGTCGCGGCCTGCAGCAGGGCAAAGCCCGCACCTTGCGCATTCGCGCCGGGACCTGCGCCGTTTTCGGTCGAGAAGCGGCCATTGGAAAGGCGAATCCGGAAGCCTTGCGCGGCGGGAAGCAGCGCGCCAGTGAAAAGAAGGTGGCCTGATTTTCTGGTCTCTTCGATCAGTGTGCTCATGGCTGCCATGTGTTCGTGGTCCGGCGGTCCATCCATGCCCCGTTCCGGTGTGTAAAAGGCCATGAAACGCATTCCGCTCTCCATATGCTGCGTGCCGCTTTGACATTTACGTTGATATCAACATAATGGACGAAAGATTGCCTGCAAAAAATTTCGATGTCAAAAACGAAAAGTTTTTCACGCGCCACTACGCTTCACATTCGCGATAGCTGCCTGTGTCTGCACGCGCAGCGTGCGGCACGCAGTCTTGCGCGGCGTTTCGACGATGCGTTGAAACCCGCAGGCATCAAAAGCGGGCAGTTTTCACTTCTGGTTTCGCTCAACCAGCCTTATCCGCCGCGGCTGGGCGAAGTGGCAGAGCTTCTGGCGATGGACCGCACCACCCTGACCGCCAATCTGAAGCCGCTGCAACGTGATGGTTTTGTGGATGTACGGCCCGACCCCGAAGACCGGCGCGGGCGTATCCTTGTGTTGACGCCTGCTGGCCGCAAGGTCCTAAAGTGCGCGCTGCCGCTGTGGCGGCGGGCGGCGCGCGAAAGCGAAACGCGCCTGAAGGATGCTGCGCGCACGAAGGCCGATCTGCTGGCCTTGTCCTGAGTGCGCATGTGGGCCTGATCGCGCGCGGGCCTGAACGTCAGAGCAGCCGTTCATAGAAACCACCGAATTCCCGCGCCCGGTCCACCAGATGAATCTCCAATATCCAATGGCGCACATCGCCATTGTCAGCGGGCGCGCGCATCGGCGTGGTGTTGCCCGGCGCGATGCGGTGCTGTTCGCGGCCGGGGATGCGCTGCGCATGCGGAAATTCGCCAACGATATGGCCGGCGATCGTGCCGCCAAACTCCCAGCCCGCATTCTTCGCGGCATCTTGCGCAAAGGCGTAGAGCTCCGCACCGGTGATGGCGGGATCTCTTTCATAGTGAGCTTTCACAAGCGCAAAGAGGCGCGGCAGGTCGGCGACAAGGCGGTGCTTGTCCGCATCCTGCCCCAACGTGTAGCTGCGCCCCAGATCGGCCTCCCACTGCGCGCCCAGAACCTCGAACACCGGGCCAAGATCGAGATAGACTGTATCCTCCGGCCCGATTGTGCGATCGGGCGGCGTGTCGGAAAAGATGCAGAGCGTGTTCGGACCCGCACGCACCACGCGCTTGTGCCAATGAATGCGCACGCCGAATTCGCGCTCCGCCAGACGATAGATTTCGGCGTCCAGCGCCGCTTCAGTTTTGCCCGGCGCAATCAGGCCCGCCCGCTCGATAGCATCGAACATGGCATCGCCGCGGGCTTCGGCTGCTTCCAGCGCGGCACGGCGGCTTTGATCTTTTGCGCACATCGCCGCATTGTTCATGATTTGCCGCAAACGAAAAGCCCGGCACGGGTGGTGCCGGGCTTTTGTTGGTTGCCGGTTGTGGCCGCCTTATTCGGCCGCCAGAAGGGCCTGCCCCTTGCTCTTGTCCGAGAAATTGATGGTCTGCAGGTAACGGATGCCTTCTTCGGCAATATCGTCGCCCACCATGCGGTCGCCTTCGTTTTTCAACTCGTCCATATCGACATACATGCCATAGAACGCCTTGGTACGGTCGGTAACGATGCCCGCATTCAACAGCGTCTTGATCAGCACACGGAAGATATTGGCGGACTGCTTCATCTGCTCGCGCCGCTCGGCATCGCCGAAGGCTTCCTGAATCGCGTCCATCGCTTCCTGCGGGTTGAGGCCGATCGATTCATAAACCGGCTTCATCTGCAGCGGGTTGACCAGATTGAAGAGGAGCGTCTGGAAACATTGCGCCGCCCAATCCTCAACGATGTTGTGTTCCTCGGGCGACAGCTTCGGAATGGTGCGGTCGGCCCAGATTTTCCCGAATTTGTGATGGAAAGCCTCGTCGGTCATCACCAGCTGGCACAGTTTCACCAGCAGCGGATCGCGCGATTTCTGGTAAAGGGTGGCGAAGGCCCCCATGGCCAGCCCCTCGACCAGCATCTGCATGCCGACGATCTTTTTGTAGACTTCGGGCGCCAGCACCATTTCGGTCAGAAGATTTTTCAGCGTCTCGCCGCAGGGAAGCGGTGTGCCCCAGCGCGCCTTGATATAGGCGGCGAATGCGGTGACGTGGCGGGCTTCTTCGCGGGTCTGGTTGGCGGCGTATTCCTGTGCACCCGGATCGCGCAGGATGTGGCAGAGCGAGGCGGAAAGGGCGAGTGCCCCCTGCTCCCCGTGCAGGATGGCCGAAAGCTGCCAGCGCGTGGATTCGCTCGCGAATTTGATTTTCTGCGCTTCCGTCAGCGTTTCACCCAGACGGGTTTTGAAGATCGGGAAGAAATCGTCCGGCAGGACCATTTCCTTCGTCAGATCGAACGGCTCACTGAAGTCGATATATTTCTTGTCCAGCGGATCCCAGAAATGATCGTGGGTGGCAGAGATGATCTTGTCGAAAGCCGTGGAGCGCTTGCCGTAACGGTCAACCTCCAGCATGGCGGGGAAGTCTTTCGGATCGACGGCGTCATAGGCGATGTCTTTGGTGATCTGCTGGGTCATGGTTCTCTCCAGGGCGTGCCACTGAGAGCAATGTAACGAAGGAATCTGAAAAAGCAAGAAAAATGACGGAAGCGTCATTATTAGATTCTTGCTTGGATTCTCGCTGGCGCCCTGTGCGCCGGACAGGTCAATCACCTGCCAATCCATCGCCCGGCAATCAGTCGCCCGACAAGGTGCCCTTGGTGGAGGCCGGCTGTCCGTCCAGCCGCTCGTCCGGGCTCACCGCTTGGCGCAGCGCACGCGCCAGCCCCTTGAAGGCGCTTTCGACGATGTGGTGGCTGTTTGTGCCGTAAAGCGTCTCCACATGCAGGCAAACCCCGGCATTCTGGGCGAAGGCCTGGAACCATTCCTTGAACAGCTCCGTGTCCATTTCGCCCAGTTTCGGGGTGGGAAAGGCCACTTTCCAGATCAGATAGGGCCGGTTGGAAACATCGATCGCCACCCGGGTCAGGGTCTCGTCCATCGGGATCAGGGCCGAACCGAACCGCGTGATGCCGGAAAAATCGTCCAGCGCCTTCTTCACCGCCTGGCCGATGACGATGCCGGTATCCTCGGTGGTGTGGTGGAAATCCACATGCAGATCGCCGGTCGCGCGCACCTTCAGGTCGATCATCGAATGACGGCTGAAACTCTCCAGCATATGATCCAGAAAGCCGATACCGGTATCGATATCGCCTTCCCCGGTGCCGTCGAGGTCGAGGGAGACCGCGATCTCGGTTTCCCGCGTTTTGCGTTCAATGGTTGCGGTGCGCATGGTGCCGCCCTATCTGAGCCATTTCCCGGCTGTATAACAGGGCCGGTGTTAATGAGAAACGTGTAACGGAAAGCGGTAGAAATCCATGACTTCCTCCGATGAAAGACGCTGGCGCTCGACCACCATTCTCAGCATCCGCAAGGGCGGCATGGTGGTGGTGGCGGGCGACGGACAGGTCACCGCGGGCCAGACCGTGATGAAAGCCAACGCCCGCAAGGTGCGCCGCCTGGCCAAGGGCGATGTGATCGTGGGCTTCGCCGGGGCCACCGCGGACGCCTTCGCCCTGTCGGAGCGGCTGGAGGCCAAGATCGAACAGCATCCCGGCAATCTCGCGCGCGCCTGCGTCGAACTGGCCAAGGATTGGCGCACCGACCGCTATCTCCGCCGGCTGGAAGCGATGATGGCCGTGGCGGACGCCAAAACCTCGCTGATCCTGTCCGGTACCGGCGATGTGGTGGAGCCGGAGGACGGCCTGATCGGCATCGGCTCCGGCGGACCCTTCGCGCTGTCGGCGGCGCGTGCCCTGATCGATTTCGATCTGCCGGCGGAAGAGATCGCCCGCCGGGCGATGAAGATCGCGGGCGACATCTGTGTTTACACCAATCACAATGTGATCGTCGAAAGCCTGAAAGCGGCCTGATCTTGCCAATTTCAACATCTACGTATATATTTCAACACCGAAGTGTATATGAGGCCGTTAATGGCACTCCATATCCGCCACGAAGAAACTGAGAGATTGGCCCGTGAACTGGCCAAACGGACCGGCGAAACCCTGACCGCCGCAGTCCACAAGGCGCTGGAGGAGCGGCTGAATCAGGTGGAACGCCAGGACACAGAGACCGAAACCAAACTGCTGGCGGAGATGCGGAAAATTTCCACTCAGGCGGCAGCGCTTTTTCGTGCAAGCGGCGAAACGAAGACGTCCACCGAGATGTTGGACGAACTTTATGATGAGAATGGTCTTCCCATCTGATGGTCATCGATGCGTCGGCACTTGTCGCCATTCTGACCGGCGAGCCTGAGCTGGATCTGTTTGAGCGCGCAATTGCGCGTGCCGCAACGCGGAAGATATCGCCCGTCAACTGGTTTGAAACCGTTACGGTTCTCGGAAGCCGCAGTGTGGAACTGAAAAATGCTTTCAACCGGTATTCGGCGTTGATCCGCATCGAAATCATACCAACCGACACCCGGCAGGCCGAACTCGCCGTTCAGGCTCAGCAGGTTTATGGCAAGGGCCGTCATCCGGCGAAACTCAATCTCGGCGATTGTTTCGCCTATGCCCTTGCCAAGGCCATGCGCGAACCGTTGCTGTTCAAGGGCGGCGACTTCGCGCATACCGACATTGTTCCCGCTCTTTGAGTGGACGAAGCCGCCCGCGCACGCCATATACCAGTGATGAATTTCTTCACCCCCCGCGAAATCGTTTCCGAACTCGACCGTTTCATCGTCGGCCAGGGCGAGGCCAAGCGTGCCGTCGCCATCGCGCTCCGGAACCGCTGGCGCCGCCAGCAATTGCCGCCCGAAATCCGCGAGGAGGTGCTGCCGAAGAACATCCTGATGATCGGGCCGACCGGGGTGGGCAAAACCGAAATCTCGCGCCGCCTCGCCAAACTGGCACAGGCTCCGTTCCTGAAGGTGGAAGCCACCAAATTCACCGAGGTCGGCTATGTCGGCCGCGATGTGGAACAGATCGTGCGCGACCTGCTCGAAATCGGCATCGCACAGGTGCGGGAGAGAAAGCGCAAGGATGTCTCGGCCGAGGCCGAAGCGCGCGCGGAAGAGCGCGTGCTCGATGCCCTCGTCGGCACCAACGCCAGCGCCGGCACGCGCGATGCCTTTCGCAAGCGTCTGCGTGCGGGCGAATTGAACGACAAGGAAATCGAAATCGAAACGCGCGAATCCGGCGGCGCGCCGCTGTTCGATATTCCGGGCATGCCGGGCGCCCAGGTCGGCATGATCAATCTGGGCGATATTTTCGGCAAGGCGATGGGCGGCCGCGCCAAGGCGCGCAGGCTGACGGTGGCCGAAGCCCATGAGCCGCTGCTCGCCGAAGAGGCCGACAAGCTGCTCGACAATGAAACCATGACGCGCGAAGCCATCGCGATGGTGGAGAATGACGGCATCGTGTTTCTTGACGAGATCGACAAGATCTGCGCCCGCAGCGAATTTCGCGGCGGTGGCGATGTCAGCCGTGAAGGCGTGCAGCGCGATCTGTTGCCGCTGATCGAAGGCACGACGGTTGCCACCAAGCACGGCAGCGTGAAAACCGATCACATCCTCTTCATCGCCTCTGGCGCTTTTCACACCGCAAAGCCGTCGGATCTGCTGCCCGAATTGCAGGGACGCCTGCCCATCCGGGTGGAGTTGAAGGCGCTCACCCGCGATGATTTCCAGCGCATCCTGACAGAGCCGGAATCAAGCCTGATCAAGCAATATGTGGCGCTGCTGGGCACCGAAGGGGTAACGCTCGACTTCACGCCCGATGGTATTGGCGCCATTGCCGATATCGCGGCCCAGGTAAATGCCAGCGTGGAAAACATCGGCGCCCGCCGCCTGCAGACGGTGATGGAACGTGTGCTGGACGAGATCAGCTTCACCGCGACCGACAGTGACGGCCAGACGCTGGTGATCGACGCGGCCTATGTGAATGCGCGCGTTGCCGATCTCGCCAGGGATCAGGACCTGTCGCGTTTCATTCTTTAAAGAAAACGGCGCCCCTTGGGCGCCGTTCGCAGTCCGATATGATGCTGTGGCTGTCAGGCGGCTTTGCGGCGGCCGCGCATCGCACCCATGCCGGCCAGACCCGCACCCAGAAGCGCGAGCGTCAGGGGTTCCGGAACGGGATTGGCGGGATTGCTGCTGTCAGCCACGCGGATGTCGGTAATAAAACCGCCGCTGTAAGTCTGCCCAAAGACATTGTTATACGTATACCCCAGCCCCAGCGAGCCGAAGTTAAGGAAGAAATCGCCCGAGGCGTAAGCAATGTTTATCGTGCCGCCGAACAGGAAATCCACCGTCGGGTCTGGAAACGCGGCAGCGTTCGAAAGATCGAAGGTACGGCCGTCGATGTTGAACTCCAGCGCCAGCAGATCGCCGTCAGCAGCGGAGAAATGATCGCCAAGCCAGGTCACTGGGCCGTCCACGGTGAAAGAGCCATTGCCGCTCGGGCCGTAGATTGGCGTCAGATTGAAATCATAGGTGATCGGTGCTGCATTGGCGGGCGCGAAGCCCAGCATGACAAGTGCGGCGATTGCGGGGACGAAAAGCTTTGAAAGGAATTTCACGAGACTGCCTCTTGCTTGAATTTCGTGATTCCGTTGCCGGAATCGAGATAACAGAAATGTAAGCAAGGCATGTGCCATGTGTTACAACTCAAACACTTGGCGCTTCGTCCGCGTTGAATTGTAATGACATTTTACATGCCACAAGCGCGGCAGCCGGTTTCGCTGCACGCGTTGTTTTCTCTGGCTGCGTTCCGTCGCGTCGGCGAAATGCGCTTATCAGCCGGGGTTTTTCTCGAAGGTGGGAAGTGCGGAATCGATATGGGCCCAGGGCTGGGCGGATGACCGCCACAATATCGCGCCCGGCTTCAGCCAGCTTGCATCGTCCATGCTGCCCGCTTTGATGATGCCAAGGTCCGGATTGGCGCTCGGCTCGCTGAACACGGGCGTGCCGCATTCGGGGCAGAATTTGCGGGTGACGGTGTTGCCGGATTCGGCGGTGGAGGTGAACCCCTTCAGCGTCCCCTGTTTCAGGGTGATGGCGGCTTTCGGCACGATGACCACCGCCGCCGGTTCCCCGCCCGAGACATATTGGCATTCGCGGCAATGGCATAGCATGAAGGCGAGCGGCTCGGCGTTCACTTCGTAACGAACCGCACCGCACATGCAGCCGCCTGCAAACGGTACCGCCATGGCGATTTCCTTTTCTTTCAACACTGTTCACAGAGCAGAATAGCCGCGGCAATCTGTGTGATCCAGTTGACCTTGGGGGGTGAACTTGTCAGAAGTGCCCCCTTCGACGCCCGAAGGATGAGGTCTAATGCCCGGTAAAAACTACCTTTTCACCAGCGAAAGTGTATCTGAAGGTCACCCCGACAAGGTCTGTGATCGGATCTCGGATGAGGTTCTCGATCTTTTTTTTCGCGAGGGGCCGAAACACGGCTTCAACCCGAAAGATATCCGTGTCGCCTGCGAAACATTGGCAACGACCAATCGCGTGGTGATTGCGGGTGAAACCCGCGGGCCTGCAGAGATTACGCCGGATGCCATCGTTAACGTCGCGCGCGATGCGATCCGCGACATCGGCTATGAACAGGATGGTTTTCACTGGAAAACGGCCACTGTCGAGGTGCTGCTGCACGCACAATCGCCGCATATCGCGCAAGGTGTCGATGCTTCCGGCAACAAGGACGAAGGCGCTGGCGATCAGGGCATCATGTTCGGTTATGCCTGCCGCGAAACGCCGGAGTTGATGCCGGCACCGCTGCTCTACAGCCACAAGATTCTGCATCTGCTGGCCGATGCGCGCAAATCGGGCCGCGAACCGAAGCTCGGCCCCGATGCGAAAAGCCAGGTCACGCTGCGCTATGAAAACGGCGCACCGAAAGAAGTCACCCAGATCGTGCTCTCGACCCAGCATCTCGATGCCGGGATGACGTCGAACGATGTGCGCGCGGTGGTGGAGCCCTATATCCGCGAATGCCTGCCGTCCGAATGGGTCACGGCCAAAACGGCGTGGCACGTCAATCCGACCGGTGCGTTCGTCGTCGGCGGGCCGGATGGCGATTGCGGGCTGACGGGCCGCAAGATCATCGTCGATACCTATGGCGGGGCGGCCCCCCATGGCGGCGGCGCCTTCTCCGGCAAGGACCCGACCAAGGTGGACCGTTCCGCCGCCTATGCGGCGCGCTATCTCGCAAAGAACGTGGTGGCGTCTGGCGTTGCCGACCGCTGCACCATCCAGATCGCCTATGCCATCGGCGTCTCCGATCCGCTGTCGCTCTATGTCAATTGCCACGGCACGGCGAAGGTGGACGAAGCGAAGCTGGAAGCGATCCTGCCCGATATGATGAGCCTGAAGCCCCGCGGTATCCGCGAGCATCTCGGCCTCAACAAGCCGATCTATGCCCGCACCGCAGCCTATGGCCATTTCGGGCGCGAGCCCGATGCCGATGGCGGCTTCTCGTGGGAGAAGACCGACCTCGCCGACCAGATCAAACGCGCATTCTGATAAAACAGTCCCTCCGGCGCTCGCCGCCGGAGGGCGTTTGCCCAATGGCCGCACCGCCCGAAGGCCCGCACCCCGAACGTAAGCGCCGCCAGCTTTATGGCCGCCGCAAGGGGCCGAAGTTTTCCGCCCATCAGCAAAGCCTGATCGACACGCTGCTGCCGCAGCTTCAGCTCACGCCGAAAGCTGGCCGCGATCCGCGTGATTATTTCGCCGTCCCTTTGCATGACATCTGGCTCGAAGTCGGTTTCGGTGGCGGCGAACATCTGCTGGCGCAGGCGCACGCCCATCCCGATGCGGGCCTGATCGGGGCGGAGCCTTATCTTTCCGGCGTCGCGAAACTGCTGTCGAAGCTGGAACCGGCGCCGGTCCCGAATATTCGTCTTTATACGGACGATGCCCGCGACATTATCGAGGCGTTGCCCGATGCCGCGCTGGACCGTGTCTTCATCCTGTTCCCCGATCCCTGGCCCAAGGCACGCCATCACAAGCGCCGCTTCGTGCAGATGGAATTGCTGGATCAGCTTGCCCGCGTGATGAAGCCCGGCGCGGATTTACGTTTCGCCAGTGACGATGCGGATTATCTGGCCTGGACGCTCGAACGCATCATGGCCCATCCGGCGTTTGCATGGACCGCAGCGTCGGCCGCCGATTGGAAAATCCGGCCCGCCGATCAGCCGCCCACCCGGTACGAAGCCAAGGCACTGCACGGCCCGCCGGTTTATCTTTCTGTCCGGCGCGTATGACTTGCTTTTTTGCCGTTTCGGGCCTATATCGCCGCCATCCCTGACAACAGAAAGTGCTGTTGTGTGGTGGCCTGAAAGGGCCGCCGCGGGCCAGACCGTTTGGTTTTTGACTGCTTGGTTTTTGGGCTGTTTGGCTCTTGGGCCGAAAAGAAAGTTATCCGTTTGACCGCGATGTCGCGCCTCGAAACGCTTCTCGCCCCCGCCGTGGAAAAGGCGGGTTACAGCCTCGTGCGCGTGCGGCTGACCGGCGGCAAGCACAAGACGCTGCAGGTCATGGCCGAACGGCCCGATGGCACGATGGATGTGGACGATTGCGCCACGCTTTCCCGCGCCCTTTCCGATCTGCTGGATCAGGAAGACCCGGTGGAGGGTGAATACGATCTCGAAGTCTCCTCGCCCGGCATCGACCGGCCGCTGACCCGGGTCGGCGATTTCGCCCGCTGGTCGGGGCATGAGGCGAAGCTGGAACTCGCCACCGCCGATGCCGAAGGCCGCAAGCGTTTCCGCGGTACGCTTCTGGGGCTCGAAGGCACCGATGTGCTGCTCGATGCGGGTGGCCAGAAACTGAAATTTCCCTTCCGTGCGATTGCGGAGGCGAAACTGGTTTTGACCGACAGACTGATTGCCGAGGATTTGAAGGGGCGCAAACGCGTCTGAAAATGTTTGGGCGCGCGGGTGTTCCGCGCGCAGCAAGGAGAAGAACTCATGGTTACCGGCGTTGCCGCCAACAGGCTTGAACTGCTGCAGATTGCCGACGCCGTCGCGCGCGACAAGTCGATCGACAAGGACGTGGTGCTGCACGCGATGGAAGAAGCGATGCAGCGCGCGGCCAAGGCTCGCTATGGCAGCGAGAACGACATCCGGGTGGAGATCGATCCGAAAACCGGTGAAACCCATGTTTCGCGCTATCTCGCCGTGGTCGAACTGGTCGAAAACGACAAGATCGAGATCAGCCTGGCCGACGCCCATGTGCGCAACCCCGCCGCCCAGGTCGGTGACATCATCGCCGAAACCCTGCCGCCGGTGGATTTCAGCCGCATCGCCGCCCAGGCCGCGAAACAGGTCATCGTGCAGAAGGTGCGCGATGCCGAACGTGAACGTCAGTACAAGGAATATAAGGACCGCATCGGCGAAATCGTTCACGGCATCGTGAAGCGTGCCGAGTTCGGTTCCGTCGTGGTCGATCTCGGCCGGGCCGAAGGCGTCGTCCGCCGCGATGAGATGATCCCGCGTGAATCGTTCCGCACCGGCGACCGCATCCGCGCCTATATCTACGATGTGCGCCGCGAAACCCGCGGGCCCCAGATTTTCCTGTCGCGCTCCCATCCGCAATTCATGGTGCGGCTGTTCGCGCAGGAAGTGCCGGAAATCTATGACGGCATCATCGAAATCCGCGCGGTGGCGCGCGATCCCGGCTCCCGCGCCAAGATCGCGGTGATCTCGAAGGATTCCTCCATCGATCCGGTCGGCGCCTGCGTCGGCATGCGTGGTGTGCGCGTGCAGGCGGTGGTGCAGGAACTGCAGGGCGAACGCATCGATATCATTCCGTGGTCGCCCGATCCGGCCACCTTCATCGTCAACGCGCTGGCGCCCGCTGAAGTCGCCAAGGTGGTGCTGGATGAAGACACCCACCGGGTTGAAGTGGTGGTGCCGGATGAACAGCTTTCGCTCGCCATCGGCCGGCGCGGGCAGAATGTCCGCCTCGCCTCCCAGCTCACCAGCTGGCAGATCGACATCCTGACCGAGGCGGAAGAATCCGAACGCCGCCAGAAGGAATTCACCGAACGCACCACTCTTTTCATGGATGCGCTGGATGTCGATGAAACGGTGGCGCAGTTGCTCGCCTCCGAAGGCTTTGCCGATATCGAGGATGTGGCCTATGTGCCCCTCGAAGATCTCTCCGACATCGAAGGTTTCGATGAGGAAACCGCGCAGGAGCTGCAAAGCCGCGCGGTCGAATATATCGAAGCCCGCAACAAGGAGCTGGACGATCGCCGCCGCGAACTCGGCGTCGAGGATCCGGTGTTGACGGTCGAAGGCATCACCCCCGCCATGGCGGTTGCGCTGGGTGAGCACGAGGTGAAATCGCTGGAAGATCTCGCGGGCTGCGCCACCGACGATCTGCTCGGCTATTACGAGGTGAACAAGGAGAAGGAGCGCGTGCGCGTCCCCGGCGCACTCGATGGCTTCGATCTGACGGCAGATGCCGCCAACGCCATCATCATGAAGGCGCGTGTGATGGCCGGCTGGGTGGAAGAAGAACCGGAGCCTGCGGAAGAAGACGCCGAAACTGCGGATGAACCGGCAGCGGAGGGTGACGCGGCGTGATGATGGCGGCGGCGCGAAAAGGCGCCGCAAAACCCGGCGCAAGGAAAGGTCGCAATGCCGGCAAAGGGGCCGGCAAGGGCGCACGCAAAGGCACGCGTCCCGCAAGGCCGGATGCCGTCTTGGATGATGGCGAAAGGGATGCCGCATCCGGGCCCGAACGGCGCTGCATCGTCACCGGTCAGGTATTGCCGAAAGACCGGCTGATCCGTTTCGTCGCCGGACCGGACGGGGTGGTGGTGCCCGATCTGGCGGCTGTGCTGCCGGGCCGTGGGCTCTGGCTGCTGGCGGACCGTGCGTCGGTTGAAAAAGCGGTCCTGAAGGGCCATTTTGCCAAGGCCGCCAGGGCGCAAGTGAAGGCCCCGCCCGATCTTGCGGCGCGGGTTGAGGCGCTTCTGGTGCGGCGCATGATGGCCGATCTGGGCCTGGCGCGCCGGTCCGGCGTGCTGGTCCTTGGCTCCGATCAGGTTCTGCGCGCATTGGCGGGAAAATTTCCGCCTGCCGCGCTGATCGATGCTTCGGATGGTGCGGCCGATGGAAAACGCAAGATTCGGGCGCTCGCACGGGGCCGCGGCTGGCAGCCGGTCCTGATCGAGGCGCTCTCCAGTTCCGAATTGAGCTTGGCCCTGGGCCGCGAAAATGTGATACACGCCAGCCTCAAACCGGGGCGGCTTGCCGAAAGGCTGATTTGTGATGCCGCGCGGCTCGGCGGGTTCCGCCCGCAGGCCCCGGTAAATCCGGCGGATCAAGCGCATGATGCGCCGGAGCGTAGGGTATGAAAGGGACGGATGAGCGATACCAATGACACGACGCGGACGGCGCGCCCCGGTGGGCGCCAGCCTCTGTCGCTGAAAAAGACGGAGACCTCGACCGTCAAGCAAAGCTTCAGCCATGGCCGCACCAAGGCGGTGGTGGTGGAGAAGAAGCGCGCGCGCGTGGCCCCTGGCCAGGCGAAGCCTGGCGCTGCGGCGGAAAAGCCCGGTCAGCCGCCAAAGGCTGCGGAAACCTCTGCGGCCAGTGCTGCGCCCCAGCAGCCTGCCCGCGAAGCGCCGTCGCGTTCCGGTGTCGTCCTGCGTCAGTTGACGGACGAGGAGAAGGAAGCCCGCAGCCGTGCGCTGGCCGATGCGCGGGTAGAGGAAGAACACGCCCGCAAGCGTGCGGAAGAAGAAGCAAAGCTGCGCGCCGCGGAGGAAGTGCGCCTGGCGAAAGAGCGTGCCGAGGCTGAGAAGCGCAAGGCCGAGGAAGATGCCCGCAAATCGGCGGAAGAAACCGCCCGCAAGCGCGCGGAAGAAGAAGCCAGTCGCCGGCTGGAAAAAGAAAAGAAGGACGAAGCCGCCCCTGCTGCCAAGGCGGAGCCGGCTGCGGCCGATGCGGTGCGCCGTCCGAAGCCCGTGGTGGAAGAAGAAGAAGAAAGTGCCGGCAATCGCCGTGGTGGTGCCGGCAAGGCTGCGCCAAAGGGGCCGACGCCTGCGCGCAAGGGTGCGGATATCCGCCGCCGCGGCAAGCTCACGGTCACCCGCGCGCTGTCCGATGATGATGAGCGGACCCGCTCTGTCGCCGCCTTCCGCCGCCATCTGCAGCGTGTGAACAAGGGCCAGCAGGCACAGGCCGCCGGTCCCGCGGGCCCGCGCGAAGTCACCGTTCCTGAAACCATCACGGTGGCCGAACTCGCCAACCGCATGGCGCGCCGCGCCGTCGACGTGATCAAGGTGCTGATGAAGAACGGCATCATGGCCACGGTGAACGACGTGATCGATGCCGATACCGCCGAACTGGTTGCCACCGAATATGGCCATGTGGTCAAGCGCGTCGCGGAATCCGACGTGCTGGAAGGCCTGAAGGGCACCGAGGATGACGAGGCTGCGCGCCGGCCGCGCCCGCCGGTTGTCACCGTCATGGGCCATGTCGACCACGGCAAGACCTCGCTGCTCGATGCGTTCCGCCGGGCCGATGTCGCCTCCAGCGAGGCTGGTGGCATCACCCAGCATATCGGCGCCTATCAGGTGCAGATGAAAAGCGGGCAGAAGATTACTTTCCTCGATACGCCGGGCCACGCCGCCTTTACCGCCATGCGCGCCCGCGGTGCCAAGGTGACCGACATCGTGGTGCTGGTGGTCGCGGCCGATGACGGCGTGATGCCGCAAACCGCCGAAGCAATTGCTCATGCCAGGGCCGCTGGCGTTCCGATCATTGTTGCCGTCAACAAGATCGACAAGCCGGATGCCAATCCCCAGCGGGTGAAGACGGAACTCCTGCAGCATGAGATCCAGGTAGAGGATCTGGGCGGCGAAACCCTCGCGGTCGAAGTTTCCGCGATCAAGGGCACCGGGCTCGACAAGCTGGAAGAAGCCATTCTGCTGCAGGCCGAATTGCTCGACCTCAAAGCCAATCCGGAGCGTACGGCCGAAGGTGCCGTGGTCGAAGCCAAGCTCGATCGCGGCCGCGGTCCCGTGGCCACCGTTCTGGTTCAGCGCGGGACGTTGAAACAGGGCGATATCGTCGTCGCCGGCTCCGAATGGGGCAGGGTGCGCGCACTCGTCAACGAGCGGGGCGAGGCGGTGGAGGCTGCCGGTCCTTCGATACCGGTGGAGGTTCTGGGCCTTTCCGGTGCGCCGGAAGCGGGCGATGAATTCGTGGTGGTGGACAGCGAAGCCCGCGCGCGTGAGGTGACGGAGTATCGCGCCCGCAAGCGGCGTGAGGCGCGTCAGGCCACCAACTCGCGCCAGACGCTGGATCAGCTTCTGAAAAGCCGCAACGAGGGCGAGAAGAAGCTTCTGCCACTCGTCATCAAGGCGGACGTACAGGGCTCTGTCGAAGCCATTCAGGGCGCGCTCGAAAAAATGGGCACGGACGAGGTGGGTGTGCAGGTGCTGCAGGGCGGCGTCGGCGGCATCACCGAATCCGATGTCATCTTGGCGCATGCCAGCGGTGCTGCCATCATCGGCTTCAACGTGCGTGCCAATGCGCAGGCCCGCGAACGGGCGAAGCGCGATGGCGTCGATATCCGCTACTACAACATCATTTATAATGTGGTGGATGACATCAAGGCCGTGCTGTCGGGCATGCTGGCGCCGGAAACGCGCGAGAAATTCCTCGGCAATGCCGAAATTCTCGAAGTGTTTGCGATCTCCAAGGTGGGCAAGGTGGCCGGCTGCCGCGTGACCGAAGGTGTGGTCCGCCGTGGCGCCAAGGTGCGTCTGGTGCGCGACCATGTCGTGGTCCACGAAGGCGAGCTTTCGACCCTGAAGCGCTTCAAGGATGAGGTGCGTGAAGTCCAGACCGGGCAGGAATGCGGCATGAGCTTCGCGAACTATCAGGATATCGCCAAGGGCGATGTGATCGAATGCTATGAGGTCGAAACCATCCAGCGCGCGCTCTAAAGGCGACCGCGCTGGCATTGGTATCGTGACGGACCATGGCCGCTGTCAGTTCCGGTTCGCCCGGCTTCGGCCGGCCGTTGCAGCTTCAGGATTATCTGAATGCCGCCCAACGCGCGCTTGCCGCGGGCGATCAGATGCGTGCGCTCGCCATCGCGGGCGAGGCGGCGGAGAAAGGGTTTGAACACCCCAACCTCCTGACGCTTGCGGTCTATCACCATCTCAATCTCGGCCGTTTTGGCGATGCGCTCGGCCTTGCTACACGGGCGCGTGAACTGGCGCCGCGCAATGTCGATGTGCTGAATGCGCTCGGCACGGTGCTGGTGCGGCAGAACCGGCCGCGCGACGCGCTCCCTGTGTTCGATGCCGCGCTGCGCCAGGCGCCGGGGCAGTTCATCACCCATTTCAACAAGGCCAATGCGCTGGAACTGGCCAGCGAACTGCGCCGGGCCCGCGATCAGTTCCTGCGCGCGCTTGCACTTCAGCCCGGTCATGCCGAAAGCATGGCGCGCATCGCCCATCTCGCCTCCCAGCGCGGTGACGCGGCAGAGGCGCGTGAATATGGCGGGCGCGCGCTTCGCCTCGACCCCAATCAGTTTTTCGCCAGTTTCGCGCTGGCCGCGGTCGAAACGGCGGATAAGAATTATGCCGCTGCCGAACAATTCCTGCTGCCTGTGCTGCACAACCCGAACGCGAGTTCCAATGTGCGGGCCATCGCCCACTCCATGATGGGTGATGTGCTCGATGGTCTGCAGCGCCCGGCCGAAGCCTTTGCCGCTTATACCCGCGCGGGCGATGGCTTTCGTACCGTCTACGCGCCGCAATTCGTCCGGCCCGATCTCGAAACCGCGCTCGCCCGCGCCCAAAGGCTCACCGCCTTTTTCCGCGATGCCGATCCCGCGCCCTGGCGCGCTGTTTCCACGGGCACGTATACCGCGCCGGTGTGCGCCCACGTCTTTCTGGTCGGCTTTCCGCGCTCTGGCACCACGCTTCTGGAACAGGTGCTGGCCGCCCACCCGGATGTGGTGGCGATGGACGAACGCAATTGCCTCGTTGACGCTTACGAATTTGTGCTGGAAGCAGGTGGTCTTGAACGGCTCGCGGCGCTGGATGGCGCGGCCCTCGATTCCTGGCGCGCGCGTTACTGGAAGCGTGTGGCGGAAGCTGGGTTTTCACCTGCGCGGCCTGTCTTCATCGACAAGATGCCGCTCAATTCGGTGCTGCTCTGCCTGATCGCGAAACTGTTCCCGGATGCGAAGGTCCTGTTTGCGCTGCGCGATCCGCGCGATGTGGTGTTCTCCTGTTTCCGCCGCCGCTTCGGCATGACACAGCAGATGTTCGAACTGCTGGCGCTGGAAGGAACCGCGGCCTATTACGATGCGGTGATGACGCTGTCCGATCTTTATCGCGGTGTGCTCGCACTTCCCGTCTGCGATACCCGCTATGAAGATCTGGTGGGTGATTTTGCCGGCGAAACCGCGCGGCTGTGCGCATTTCTGGGACTTGCGCCCGATCCCGGCATGGCGGATTTCGCGCCAAAGGCACGGGCCCGCAACATCGATACACCCAGCGCCGCGCAAGTGGCGCAAGGTCTTTTCACCCAAGGTGCGGGGCAATGGCGTGCCTATGAAGCGGCTCTCAAGCCCGTTATGGCTACGCTTTCGCCCTGGCTCGCCCGTTATGGCTATAAGGATTAGGAGCACGCATGCCACGAAACCATGCCGCATCCCCGCGTGCACGCGGGCCCTCGCAACGCCAGTTGCGGGTGGGTGAAATGCTGCGCCATGCGCTGTCGGATATTCTAATGCGCGGCGAAGTGCGCGATCCCGATCTCGACGGTGTTCCCGTCACGGTGACGCAGGTGATCCCGTCGCCCGACATGCGCCATGCCACCGTGTTCTGCGAACCGCTCGGCGGGAGGAATGCGCCCGGTGTGGTGGCGGCGCTGAACCGCCATCGCGGTTTCATCCGCGGCCAGATGGGTAAGCTGATCGCGCTGAAATTCACCCCCGACCTGCGCTTTGTCGAAGACACCTCTTTCGCCGAGGCCGAAAAGATCGAGACCCTGCTCAAATCCTCCCGCGTGCAGCGCGATCTGGCGGCGCCTGCAGACGATGATGGCGATGCGGATGAAGGGGGCGGCGATGGGGCGTAAGAAGCGCGGCCAGCCCGTGCATGGCTGGGTGGTGGTCGACAAGCCTGAGGGCATCACCTCGACGCAAGTGGTCGGCATCGTGCGCCGGGTGTTCGATGCGCAGAAGGCGGGCCATGCCGGCACGCTCGACCCCATGGCAACCGGCGTTCTGGCCGTCGCGTTGGGGGAGGCGACGAAGACCGTCCCCTACGCGATGGATTCGGAAAAGACCTACCGCTTCACCGCCTGCTGGGGTGAGGGGCGCGATAGCGACGATGCGGAAGGGGCGGTGACCGAAACCTCCCCCGTGCGGCCGGACCGTGCCGCGATCGAGACCACAATCCCCCGCCTGGTGGGAGAGATCGAACAGGTGCCGCCCGCCTATTCCGCGATCAAGGTGGCGGGCGAACGGGCCTATGATCTGGCCCGCGAGGGCGAAACCGTCACGCTTCAGCCCCGCCGGGTCGAAATCCACGCCGCCTGCCTCCTCGAAATCCCGGATGCGGATCACGCCGTGTTCGAAATGCGTTGTGGCAAAGGGGCTTACGTCCGTGCCTGGGTGCGCGATCTGGCGCGGGCACTGGGCACGGTGGGCCATGTTTCCCAGCTCCGCCGCCTCTCGGTGGGCGGCTTTTCGGCCGAACGCGCAATTCCACTGGAAACGCTCAAGGGTTTTATGCATAGTCCCGCCGCTTTTGAGCACCTTTTGCCCCTTTCAACCGCGCTGGACGGCATCCCGGCGCTGGCTGTCACGGGGCCGGATGTGGTTCGTCTGAAAAGCGGCAATCCGGTTCTGATGCGGGCGCCCTTGTTTGCCCGGATCGCGGATTCCGTCCCGGACGGCGATCTGGAGGGGCTTACGGTCTACTGCTCCAGCGTGGAGGGGGATCCGGTCGCACTGACCGCCCTCGAAGCCGGTGAGTTGAGGCCGTTTCGTGTGTTCAACCTAACAACCGGATGACCGTCAAATGTCGATTACCGCCGAACGTAAACAGGAACTGATTACCGAATATGCGACCAAGCCGGGCGATACGGGCTCTGCCGATGTGCAGATCGCCGTCCTGTCCGAGCGCATCGCCAATCTGACCGAGCATTTCAAGACCCACGCGAAGGACAATCATTCGCGCCGCGGCCTGATCAAGCTCGTGTCCCAGCGCCGCCGTCTGCTCGATTATGTGAAGGCCTGTGACCAGAAGCGTTACGAAGGCCTCATTGCACGGCTGGGGTTGAGGCGCTGAAGGCGTTTCTGCCTCTGAATGTATGGTTTGCGCAGCAAGGCTCGCGGGAAGAAACGCGGGGCCTTGCGCGTGTGTTTGTTTATCCGATGACAATCGGTTAGTGGCCCGTCCGCAATCCGGCGGCGGGAAATGAAGGACAACGAAATGTTCAATATCCATCGTGAAACGATTGAATGGGGCGGGCGCACGCTCACCCTCGAAACCGGAAAGGTGGCGCGTCAGGCTGACGGCGCCGTTCTGGCGACGTATGGCGAGACGATTGTGCTGGCCACCGTGGTCGGCGCCCCCGCCCCGCGCGAAGGCGTGGATTTCTTCCCCCTCACCGTGAATTACCAGGAACGCTATTATGCGGCCGGCAAGATTCCCGGCGGCTATTTCAAGCGCGAACGCGCGCCGACCGAACGCGAAACCCTGATCTCGCGCCTGATCGACCGGCCGATCCGCCCGCTCTTCGCCGAGGGCTATCGCAACGAAACGCAAGTGGTGGCTCAGGTGCTGAGCCACGATCTGGAAAGCGATCCCGATGTGGTGGCGCTGGTGGCCGCGTCCGCGGCACTGACCCTTTCGGGCATCCCGTTCCTCGGGCCCATCGGGGCTGCCCGCGTCGGCTATATCGACGGTGAATACCGCCTCAATCCGCCGATCGACGATATGCCCAATTCCGCGCTCGATCTCGTGGTGGCGGGCACGGCCGATGCCGTGCTGATGGTCGAATCCGAAGCGAAAGAACTGCCGGAGCAGGTGATGCTCGGCGCCGTGATGTTCGGCCACAAGGGCATGCAGCCGGTAATCGACGCGATCATCCGTCTGGCCGAACGCGCCGCCAAGGAACCGCGCAGCGTCCCCGTCAATGAAACCGCGCCTCTGCTGGAAACCCTGAAATCCGCCTGCGGTGCCGATCTCGCAGCGGCATTTCATGTCGCCGAAAAGCATCTCCGCCGCGACCGCATCGCCGAAATCCGCGCCAGGGCGGCGGAACAGTTTGTGGGCGAGGGCGAGGGCAAACTTCCCGCCAACAAGTTTGGCAATCTGTTCCACGATCTCGAAGCCCATGTGATGCGCAACGCGGTGCTCGACACCGGGCGGCGCATCGACGGACGCGATCTCAAAACCGTGCGCCCCATCGTGGCCGAAGTCGGTGCGCTGCCGCGTACCCATGGTTCGGCGCTGTTCACCCGCGGTGAAACGCAGGCCCTGGTGATCGCGACGCTGGGTACCAGCGAAGACGAACAGTTCGTCGACAGCCTTGAAGGCACCAGCAAACAGAACTTCATGCTGCATTACAATTTCCCGCCCTATTCGGTCGGTGAAACGGGCCGCATGGGGGCCCCGGGGCGGCGTGAAATCGGCCATGGCAAACTGGCCTGGCGTGCCGTTCACCCGATGCTGCCCACGAAGGATGAGTTCCCCTACACGCTGCGCGTGGTGTCGGAAATCACCGAATCCAACGGCTCCTCGTCGATGGCGACGGTGTGCGGCTCCTCGCTGGCGCTGATGGATGCGGGCGTGCCGCTGCGCGCGCCGATCGCGGGTATCGCGATGGGCCTGATCCTGGAAGGGGAGCGCTATGCGGTGCTCACCGACATTCTGGGGGATGAGGATCATCTCGGCGATATGGACTTCAAGGTGGCGGGCACCGAACAGGGCGTCACCGCACTGCAGATGGACATCAAGATCGCCGGCATCACCGAAGAGATCATGCGTGTCGCGCTGAACCAGGCGCATGAAGGCCGCATCCACATCCTGGGTGAAATGGCGAAGGCGATTTCCTCCAGCCGCAGCGAACTGGGCGAACATGCCCCGCGGATCGAGCAGATCAAGATTCCGGTCGACAAGATCCGCGATGTGATCGGCACCGGCGGCAAGGTGATCCGTGAGATCGTCGAAAAGACCGGCGCCAAGATCAATGTGGAGGATGACGGCACCGTGCGCGTCGCCTCGGCAGACGGGGAATCGATCCGCGCCGCGCTGAAATGGATTCGCGGTCTCACCGCCGAACCCGAAGTGGGCGAAATCTACGACGGCAAGATTGTCAAGGTGATGGATTTCGGTGCCTTCGTGAATTTCTTCGGCCCGAAGGACGGCCTCGTCCATATCTCCGAACTGGCGCCGCAGCGCGTCGGCAAGACGAGCGATGTGGTCAAGGAAGGTCAGGCAGTGAAGGTGAAGCTGCTGGGCTTCGATGACCGCGGCAAGGTCCGCCTGTCGATGAAACAGGTGGATCAGACGACCGGCGAAGACCTGTCGAAAAAGGCCGCACCTGCCGAAGGCGGCCAGCAGGCCGGCTAAAATCAGCCGTTGTTATCGCTTATACGTATCGCCCGCGGGGGTTCACGCCTCGCGGGCGATTTGTTTTAGGATTGCCGTGCGAAGAATCGAAAGGTTTTTGCGATGGCGAAAATTGATCGCAGCACGGCACCCGTCCGCCGTGGATCGAGCTATCCCGCCCCGCATGGTGCGCCTTGCGCCGCGCGCATGCGGCAGGCACTGGGCGATGCCGGCGGGTTGAACGATTTCGGCGTCAATCTGCTCACGCTGCCGCCCGGTGTCTGGTCCAGCCAGCGCCATTATCATTCGGCGGAAGATGAATTCGTCTATGTCCTCTCCGGCGAAGTGGTGCTGGTCACCGATGCGGGGGAGGAAATCCTGCGTGCGGGCGATTGTGCCGCCTTTCCCAAGGGGTCTGCGAACGGCCACCATCTGGTCAACCGTTCCGGCGCCGCTGTGCAATGTCTGGAAGTTGGCACGCGCGCGGCGGATGACGTCACCGTCTACCCCGATATCGACATGATGATCGGCCCGGTACCGGGCTGGTATGCCCATCGCGACGGCGCGCTTTATCCAAAGCCGCCCGAGGCGTAAATTCGGGCCATGGTCCGCGGATATCGCCATCGCGCTTCAACCGTGGCCTTTCTGTCGTGGAAGGGCGGGCCTGAGCGTGAACCGCAGGGCGGCGCCCCCGGCCGCCCGCGCCGCCTCGGTGTGCCGCAGATCATTGCCATTGCCCTGCGCCTGATCAGTCTGGCGTTGGTGCTGATCGCGGTTCTGCTGTTGGGGGCCGATGCGCTGACCTCGCTCGACGATGGCGGGCAGCTTCATGTCCGCTCGCTGGCGATGAATTGGGCGGCGCTATCGCCACAATCGCTGGAAGGGTTCCGCCTCTGGCTCGGCCGGTTGTGGCATCCCGCCCTTGGCTGGGCGGACAGTTTCCTGTCGCTGCCGGGTTGGGGCGTCACTGGCGTGGCCGGCGTGCTGCTGGCCTTTCTCGCCGGCCGCCGCGCATCGAAATAGGGGTGGCCGCGCAATTTCTTCTGCGCGCCGCCACAGCAAAATCAGGGTCTTAACCCCCACCAGCGAATCGCTGCCTGCGGATTTCCCCGCACCCCCACTTGCAGCGCGCGGCTCCTCATCCTATCTCGCCTATCTCACCACAATTGGGTCAGCGATTGGCACCCGGCGTCCACAACACGTCGCCGGCGCCTTTGGCGTTGGCGAAACGGGCGGCGACGAACAGATGATCGGACAGACGATTGATATATTTGCACGCCGCCGGGCTGACTTTTTCCTGTCCCGCCAGTTCCACGATCAGCCGCTCGGCCCGGCGCGAAACGGCGCGCGCCACATGCAGGTGGGCCGAAGCCGCGCTTCCCCCCGGCAGGATGAAGGATTTCAGCGGCGCAAGTTCCGCGTTCATCGCGTCGATCTCCTGCTCCAGCCGGGTCACCTGCGCCTCCACGATGCGCAACGCGCCCTCGCCGCGCCGCCCGTCTTCGGGCACGCACAGATCCGCGCCCAGGTCGAACAGATCGTTCTGGATACGCGCCAGCATCGCGTCCATGTCCCCCTGGGTGTGGAGGCGGGCAAGGCCCAGCATGCTGTTGGTTTCGTCCACCGTGCCATAGGCCGCGATGCGCAGGGAATATTTGGGCAGGCGCGTGCCGTCGCCCAGCGCGGTTTCGCCCTTGTCACCAGTTTTGGTGTAAATGCGGTTCAATGTGACCATGGCCGGAAAATAGCCCCCCATGGGCCCGACTGCAAAAGAAACAGCGGCGGCTATTTCGCCGTTTTCCGGGCGTTGCGGCGGCGGGGCTTGTGGCTATGATCGCGGGCCGCTCGAAGATTTGGGAGTGTTATGGGGATCGGTATGGAAAAGAGTGAGGAGAATGTTGCCCCCACCCGCGCTGCGTCGCTCAACCGGCCACCGCCCGAGGTGATCGAGGTGGATGATACCCGTATCGCCTGCGATGGCGGCCGCGGTGCGCTTGGCCATCCGCGCGTTTTCCTCGAAATCGGCAAGGGCAATTTCATCGATTGCCCCTATTGCGACCGCCGTTTCAAATTGCGCGACGGGGCAAACCACCATTCATGACCGGCAAGGAGGCCCGCGCACTGAAGAAGGGCGATCATCTCTATCTGATCGATGGCTCGGGTTATCTCTTTCGCGCCTATCACGCGCTGCCCCCGCTCAGCCGCAAATCCGACGGTCTGCCGACCGGCGCGGTCTCCGGTTATTGCAACATGCTGTGGAAATTGCTGGAAGACAGCAAGAACGGTGAAAAGCCCAGTCATATCGCGGTTGTCTTCGACGCGGGCAAGATCACCTTCCGCAACGCGTTTTATCCCGAATACAAAGCCAACCGCCCCGAACCGCCGGAAGATCTGATCCCGCAATTCCCGCTGGTGCGCGATGCCACTCGCGCTTTCGGCGTCGCCTGCGTGGAAGAAAAGGGTTTTGAGGCTGACGATCTGATCGCCACTTACACCCGTCTTGCGCGCGAACTGGGCGCACGCGTCACCATTATTTCGTCCGACAAGGATCTGATGCAGCTCGTGGACGATGGCGTGGTCGAAATGCTCGATCCCGTCCGCAACCGCCGCATCGGCCCGGCCGAGGTGATGGAGAAATTCGGCGTTGCGCCCGGCAAGGTGGTGGAGGTTCAGGCCCTGACCGGCGATTCCATCGACAATGTGCCCGGCGTGCGCGGCATCGGGGTCAAAACCGCCGCTGAACTGATCAACCAGTATGGCGATCTCGAAACCCTGTTGCAGCGGGCCGGTGAAATCAAACAACCCAAGCGGCGCGAAACCCTGATCGAGAATGCGGACAAGGCGCGTCTGTCGCTGCGGCTTGTCACACTGGATCAAAACGCGAAATTCCCGCTGCCGCTATCCGAAATGGATGTGCGCGAACCCGATCCCACGACCCTGATCGCGTTCCTGAAGGCGATGGAGTTCAGCGCGCTGACCCGCCGCGCCGCCAGCCATTACGGGGTCGAAGACACAGATTCGATCTTGCCGGATGCTGGTGCTGGCGTTGCGGCGGCCACAGCAATTCCGGCAACCACCAGCAAGGCGGCGGTGCAACCGGTGGAGAAACCGTCCGGCGCTCCCGCTTCTGCCGGACCCGGCGCCGTGATGGATCGCGGAGAGCTTCTGAAGCCGATCGATCACGACCGCTATGAAACGGTCACCACACTCGACCGGCTGGACCATTGGATCGCGCGCGCGCGCGAAGAAGGTGCGGTTTGTGTCGATACCGAAACCACCTCGCTCGATGCGATGCAGGCCGTACTTTGCGGTGTCTCGCTCGCGGTGGCGCCGAATGAGGCCTGTTACATCCCTTGCGGCCACAATGGCGGCGGCGGGCTTGATCTCGGCGGCAGCGGCACAACCGAACAACTGCCGGAAAAGGCGATGCTGTCGCGCCTCAAACCGCTGCTGGAAGATGAGGGCGTGCTGAAAATCGCACAGAACCTGAAATATGATTATCTGGTTCTGCTGCAGCGGGGCATCCGCATCGCCCCATTCGACGATACGATGCTGATCTCTTATGTGCTGGAAGCAACCTTGCACGGCCACGGCATGGATGAGCTGTCGGAGCTTTATCTCGGCCACAAGCCCATCGCCTTCGCCGATGTCGCGGGCAAGGGCAAACAGAAGGTCACCTTCGATTGCGTACCGGTGAAGGAGGCGACGCGTTATTCGGCGGAAGATGCCGATGTCACATTGCGTCTCTACCGGCTTCTGAAGCCGCGGCTTGCGGCGGAAGGTCGGCTTACGGTTTACGAAACGCTGGAACGCCCGCTGGTGCCCGTTCTTGCCGATATGGAACAGGCCGGCATTTCCATCGACACCGGGGTGCTGCAAAAACTCTCGCATGATTTCGCGATTCAGATGACTGCGCTCGAAGGCGATATCCACAAGCTCGCGGGCGAAAAGTTCAACATCGGCTCGCCCAGGCAATTGGGCGATGTGCTGTTTGGAAAATTCTCGCTGCCCGGCGGGCGTAAAACCAAGACGGGCGCCTGGTCCACCGATGCCGATATGCTGGAGGATCTGGCGGCCCAGGGCCATGACATCGCCAAAAAGGTGCTGGACTGGCGCCAATTGTCGAAATTGCGCGGCACCTATACCGATGCCCTGCCGGGTTACGTCAATCCGCAAACCGGGCGCGTTCATACCTCTTACGCGATGGCGTCCACCTCGACCGGGCGTCTGGCCTCGACCGATCCCAATCTGCAGAACATCCCGATCCGCACCGAAGAAGGCCGCCGCATCCGCACCGCTTTCATCGCCCAGCAGGGGCATCTGCTGGTCAGCGCCGATTACAGCCAGATCGAATTGCGGCTGCTTGCCCATATCGCGGGTATCGAGGCATTGCGTAACGCCTTTGCCGATGGGCTCGACATTCATGCCATGACCGCGTCGGAGATTTTTGGTGTGCCGGTCAAGGGCATGCCGTCCGAAATCCGCCGCCGGGCCAAGGCGATCAATTTCGGCATCATCTACGGCATCTCCGCCTTCGGCCTTGCCAATCAGCTCGGCATCGCGCGCGGTGAGGCCGATGAGTACATCAAGAAATATTTTCAGCGGTTTCCGGGTATCCGCGATTACATGGAAGAGACCAAGGCCTTCGCGCGCGAACATGGCTATGTCGAAACCCTGTTCGGGCGCCGGGTGCATATCCGCGAGATTGCTTCGAAATATCCGGGCTTGCGCGGCGGTGCCGAGCGCGCCGCCATCAACGCACCGATTCAGGGTACGGCGGCCGATATCATTCGCCGTGCGATGATCCGCCTGCCGCCCGCGCTTGCGAAAAAGAAGCTGAATGCCCGCATGCTGCTGCAGGTGCATGACGAACTGGTGATCGAAGCGCCGGAAAGCAAGGCCGATGCGGTTTGCACCACCGCGCGCACGGTGATGGAAGGGGCGTCCTTGCCCGCGCTGCAACTCTCTGTGCCGCTGGTGGTGGAAGCCCGCGCCGCCAGAAACTGGGACGAGGCGCATTAATCCTCGAAGCGTCAGCCTTTTGCCGCGTGCAGCGACAGATCGTGGATCGCCGCCTGCTCGCCGCACAGCGCGCAGGCCGGGTCGGGCTTCAGTTTCACCACGCGGATGCGCGTCTCCAGCGCTTCATAGATCAGAAGCCGCCCCGCCATGCTTTCGCCCAGGCCGATGATCTCTTTCATCACTTCCAGCGCCTGCAAGGTGCCCATTACACCGGCGGCTGCACCCAGAATGCCGGTCTCCGAACAGGATGGCGCGGTACCTGGCGGCGGCGGGGCGGGAAACAGGCAGCGGTAGCAGGGAAGCGTGCCGCGCGCGGTATGTGCCTTATAGGTGGCAAGCTGACCGTCGAATTCCGTCACCGCGGCGGAAACCAGCGTCCGCCCGCTCAGGAAGCAGGCATCGTTGACCAGAAAACGGGTTTCGAAATTGTCCGATCCATCGGCCACGATGTCGTATTGCGAGAAGATGCGAAGGGCGTTCTCCGCTGTCAGCCGCTCGGGATGAAGGCGGACGTTCACATGCGGGTTCAGTGCCTGCACGGCGTCGGCGGCGGATTGGGTCTTGGGCCGGCCGACATCCTTGGTCCGGTGGGCGATCTGGCGTTGCAGGTTGGAGAGCGACACCGTGTCGAAATCGATGATGCCGATGGTGCCCACGCCTGCCGCGGCCAGGTACAGGATCGCCGGGCTGCCCAGCCCGCCCGCGCCGATCACCAGAACACGTGCCTGTTTCAGTTTTGCCTGACCCGGCCCGCCCACTTCGCGCAGAACGATGTGACGGGCGTAACGGTCAAGCTCCTCATCGGAGAGTGCCATGATGCCTCTTAATCTGCTGCCGCGCCCGGAAGAAGGGCATATGCGCCCGCCGGTTGGTGGTCAAATTCCTGATAGGACCCCAGAATTTTTGGCGCGACCCTATGTCTTCACCTTAACTTATGGTGGCGCTTGCCTTTTTTCCTAACCCCGCGCTAGGGGTTTTCTTGCCGGGCGCGGGCCTGGGCGCCTATGCTGGGCCATGAAAGGCCGGTCAGGCAGAACCCGTGCGTCTCACTCGCGCGAACCGGCAAGGAATTACGAACAGGAGCATTCATGTCTGCTGGACAGCCGGGCGCCCATGGCCTCGAAGCACAGGGTTTTCGCAATCTGAAGGCGGTTCATCTGAACCTGTCCGCACCTGCGCTTTACGAGCGTGCCGTCGCCCGGGGCGAAGGCCGCATCGCCGAAAACGGGCCGCTGGTTGTCATCACGGGGCAGCACACCGGCCGCTCCGCCAACGACAAGTTCATCGTCCGCGATCAGGCCAGTGAAAATCAGGTCTGGTGGGAAGCCAGCAAATCCATCACGCCGGCCCAGTTTGAGGCGCTCTACGATGCGATGATGGGCTATGCCCAGGGCCGCGAATTGTTCGCACAGGATTTGTTCGGCGGTGCCGATCCGGTCCATCGCGTGGCCGTCCGCGTGGTGACCGAATTTGCCTGGCACTCGCTTTTCATCCAGCATCTGCTGATCGAGCCCACGGCGGCAGAACGCGCGGGTTTCAATCCCGAATTCACCATTATCGACCTGCCCGGTTTCCAGGCTGATCCGAAGATTCACGGCAGTGCGTCGGGCACCGTGATTGCGGTCAATTTCACCCGCAAGATCGTGCTGATCGGCGGCACGTCCTATGCCGGTGAGATCAAGAAGTCGGTGTTCACGATCCTGAATTATCTGCTGCCGCCCAAGCATGTGATGCCGATGCACTGTTCGGCCAATGTCGGCCCCAAAGGCGATGCGGCGATCTTCTTCGGGCTGTCCGGCACGGGCAAGACGACGCTGTCCGCCGAAGCCACGCGCACGCTCGTCGGTGACGACGAACATGGCTGGGGCGAAAACGGCGTGTTCAATTTCGAAGGCGGCTGCTACGCCAAGGTGATCCGTCTTTCCCCGGAAGCCGAGCCCGAGATTTATGCGACGACACAGCGTTTCGGCACCGTGCTCGAAAACGTGGTGATCGATCCGGCAACCGGCAAGCTCGATCTCGACGACGGCCGCTATACCGAAAACACCCGTGCGGCTTATCCCATCGACTTCATTTCGAATGCGTCGCCGACCGGCCGCGCCGGTCATCCGAAGAATGTCATTATGCTGACGGCGGATGCCTTTGGCGTGTTGCCGCCGATTGCCAAGCTCACACCCAGCCAGGCGATGTATCACTTCCTGTCCGGTTTCACGGCCAAGGTTGCCGGCACGGAAAAGGGGCTCGGCAAGGAACCGCAGCCGACCTTCTCCACCTGCTTCGGTGCGCCCTTCATGCCGCGTCATCCGGCGGAATACGGCAATCTGCTACGCGATCTGATTGCGGAACATCAGGCCGATTGCTGGCTGGTCAATACCGGCTGGACGGGTGGTGCCTTCGGCACGGGCTCGCGCATGCCGATCAAGGCAACCCGCGCGCTGCTCGCCGCCGCCCTTGATGGCACGCTTGCCAATGTGGAAATGCGCATCGATCCGCATTTCCGTTTCCGCGTGCCGGTTTCGGTGCCAGGCGTGGACGCGAAGATCCTCAATCCGCGTGACACCTGGGCCGACAAGGCCGCCTATGACGCACAGGCAAAGAAGCTGGTCGGCATGTTCCGCGAGAACTTCAAAACCTATGAAGCCCATGTCGGCGCAGATGTGTTGCAGGCCGCACCTCAACTGGCCGAAGCGGCGGAATAAATCACCGGCGCATCTCAATGGAAAAGGCCCGCGGATATTTCGCGGGCCTTTGTTTTTGGGTGGCACTCCTCAGTGTGTCAGGGGCAGTGTGTCAGGGCTGGCGGTAGACCCACACCCGCGCCGGCGGCAGATTGCGCCAGACAAATGCCGCGCGCTGTGCAAAGGCTTGGCCCACCCGGTCGATCGGCGGGTGCAACCCATAGGAAAACTGAATGAAGGGGGCACCCGGCGCCAGCTTCTGCAGGGCACCGGCGACCAGGGCGGTGCGCCGTTCCATCGGTTGGTTTAACAGTGGGATACCCGAGACAATGGCCGAAAACGGCCGGTCCGCAGCATGGCGCAACGTATCGTCGAGCGCGAAGGCGTCGCCGCGGATGATTTTCGCGGCGGGAAAGCGGCTGGTCAGCAGGCGTGCGAAATCCGCGTCATATTCGATCGCTACCAGCCGCTCGGGAAGAATGCCGCGGGCAAGAATGGCTTCCGTTACCACCCCGGTTCCGGGGCCGAGTTCCAGCACCGGGCCTTCGCGTAAGGGATCGATCTGGGCCGCAATGGCGCGCGCCAAGGCCGGGCTGGATGGCGCAATCGCCCCCACCCCACGCGGGCTTTGCACCAGACCCCGCAGGAAACGCAACTGATCGGAAAGCGGGGTCCGGGACTGGGCGGCCAGATTCATGGGATGCCTCATGGGTTCACATGCCAATAGAGCATTGAGATGAGCATGCCGCCAAGCGCAAGATGCAGAAATCGCGGCGCGCACTGCCCGAAATGGGACAGCATATTCGGCTTACGCCCGCAAGAACCCCTTTGGCGAGGTGTTTTGTCATGTCGAACAAGGAACGGACGGCCCGGTTCCGCGCGCTGCATGCGCCGGGCGGAATTCTGGTTCTGCCCAATGCCTGGGATGCGGGCTCAGCCCGGCTGATGGAGGTGGCGGGCGCCAAGGCCATTGCCACCTCAAGTGCCGCTGTTTCGTGGGCGCACGGCAGCGCGGATGGGCAAACCATTGCCCCTGAAACGCTGTTGCGCACCGTGGCGGAGATCGTCCGCGTTACCGCCGTTCCGGTCAGTGTCGATGCCGAAGCGGGCCTCGACAAAACCCCGCAAGGCGTGGCGGCATTCGTCATGCGGCTTTGCGAAGCGGGAGCCAGCGGCATCAATCTGGAAGACGGCGCCGATTCGCCGGATCTTCTCGCCGCCAAGATCGCCGCGATCAAGCAGGCGGCACGTCAGGCCGGTACCGACATCTTCATCAACGCGCGTTGCGACGTTTATCTGCGCAAACTGGCCGATGGCGATGCGGCGCTTGCCGAGGTGTTGCGCCGTGGTGCGCTTTATCGCGACGCGGGTGCCGATGGGTTGTTCGTGCCGGGCGTGGCGGACGCGGCGGTGATCAGCCAGATCGCACAGACCATTGACCTGCCCCTCAATGTCCTGGTGTGGCCGGGATTGCCAGCGGTTTCCGCTTTGAAGGCGGCGGGTGTGCGCCGGGTCAGTGCCGGTGCCGGCATTGCACGCGCCGCGCTTGGGGCCGCTTTGCGCGCGGCGCATCAAATGCTGCGCGAAGGGCGCTATGAAACCATCGCACAGGAAGCCGATGGCCTGCCAAACATGAACGGGCTTTTTATCGCGCCCTGAAAAACCCGATCTGGAAAGGTTCGATCAGGCACCGGCGGCACTGTTCCAGAACTCCTTCACGCGGGTGAAGAAGCCTTCGCTTTCGGGATTGTTGCCTTCCGCGCCTTCCTTTTCGAAGGCGCGCAGCAATTCCTTTTGCTTCTTGGTCAGCTTCACCGGGGTTTCCACCACGGTCTCGACGTAAAGGTCGCCATGCATGCCACCGCCCCGCAAGACCGGCATGCCTTTGCCGCGCACGCGGAATGCACGCCCGCTTTGCGTGCCTTCGGGAACGGTAATTTTGGTGCGTCCGCCATCCACTGTCGGCACCTCGATCGTGCCGCCAAGTGTCGCCGTAACAAGGGAGAGAGGAACGCGGCAATGCAGGTTGTGGCCGTCACGCTGAAAGATCGCATGTGGTGCGATCGAAAGGAAAATATAAAGGTCGCCGGCCGGTCCACCGTTCAACCCCGCCTGGCCTTCACCGGCAAGGCGGATGCGCGTGCCTTCCTCGACGCCTTCGGGAATGTCGACCGCCAGCATGCGTTCCTTTTGCACCCGGCCTTCGCCGCGACAGGCCCTGCACGGATCGCGAATGATCCGCCCCTGTCCGTGGCAGGTGGGGCAGGTGCGTTCGATGGTGAAGAAGCCCTGTTGCGCGCGCACTTTGCCGATGCCGCTGCAGGTCGGGCATTGCGACTGGCCGGTCCCGGCATTGGCGCCGCTGCCGCCGCAAGCCTCGCAGGCAACCGCAACCGGCACCTGAATTTCGGCGCGCTTGCCGCGGAAGGCTTCTTCCAGCGTCAGCTCCAGATTGTAACGCAGATCCGCGCCGCGATTCTGGCGGCGGGCGCGGCGGCCGCCGGCGAATTCGCCGAACAGATCATCGAAGATGTCGGTGAAGGTAGAGGCGAAGTCGAACGGATTGGCGCGCGCATGTCCGTTGCCCATGCCGCCCTGGAATGCGGCGTGCCCGAAACGGTCATAGGCGGCGCGCTTCTGATCGTCCTTCAGAACGTCGTAGGCTTCGTTGATTTCCTTGAAGCGCTGCTCGCACTCCACATTACCGGGGTTGCGGTCGGGGTGCAGCTCTTTCGCCAGCTTGCGATATGCCCCTTTGATTTCCGTGATCGAGGCGGACCGCTCACACCCCAGAACTTCGTAATAGCAACGCTTGCTCATCGTATATCCGCCGCCCGGTCTGCCCGGCCGGCCCAAAGAAGAAAGGGCGCACCATCAGAAAGGAATGCCCGAAGGCGTCCTTGCCGGACGGCGCGCCCGTATCTGTCATGGACCATTGGCGTCCCCCTTCGCCGATTGTCCCGGCGCGACTTCTCAGGCTGCGCCTTTTTTCTGATCATCGTCGTCGACTTCGGAAAACTCCGCGTCCACGACGTTTTCGTCCTTTCCGGCCTCAGCGCCGTCGGCAGGGGCTTCGCCCCCTTCGCCCTGCTGTGCCTTGTACATCGCTTCGCCCAGCTTCATCGAAGCCTGCGCCAGCGCTTGCGATTTCTGCTGGATGCCTTCGACATCTTCCGTTTGCAACGCTTCTTTCAGGGCTGCAACGGCGGCTTCGATGGCGCTGCGCTCGCCCGCTTCGATCTTGCTGCCATGTTCGGACAGCGCCTTCTCGGTCGAATGGACCAGCGAATCGCCCTGGTTCTTCGCTTCGGCCAATGCACGGCGCTTCTTGTCGTCGGCCGCGTGGCTTTCGGCTTCCTTGACCATCTTGTCGATGTCGGCGTCGGAAAGGCCGCCACTCGCCTGGATGCGAATCTGCTGCTCCTTGCTGGTGGCTTTGTCCTTCGCGGTGACGGAAACAATACCGTTGGCGTCGATGTCGAAGGTGACTTCCACCTGCGGCACACCACGCGGCGCCGGCGGCAGGCCGACGAGATCGAACTGGCCCAGAAGCTTGTTGTCCGCCGCCATTTCCCGCTCACCCTGGAAGACGCGGATGGTCACCGCGGTCTGATTGTCTTCCGCGGTGGAGAAAATCTGCGACTTCTTGGTCGGGATGGTGGTGTTGCGCTCGATCAGCCGGGTGAACACCCCGCCCAGCGTCTCGATGCCGAGCGACAGTGGCGTCACGTCCAGCAGCAGAACGTCCTTCACTTCGCCCTTCAGTACGCCGCCCTGGATGGCCGCGCCGATGGCGACGACTTCATCCGGGTTTACGCCCTTGTGCGGCTCCTTGCCGAACAATTGCTTCACGGCTTCCTGCACCTTGGGCATGCGGGTCATGCCGCCGACCAGGATCACTTCGTCGATCTGGTTTGCGGAAACGCCGGCATCCTTCAGCGCCTGTTTCACAGGGGCGACCGTGCGTTCGATCAGTTCGTCCACCAGCGCTTCGAGTTTGGCGCGGGTGATCTTCATCGTCAGATGTTTCGGGCCGCTCTGATCGGCGGTGATGAAGGGCAGGTTGACCTCGGTCTGCTGCGCGCTCGAAAGCTCGATCTTCGCCTTTTCGGCGGCTTCCTTCAGCCGCTGCAGGGCGAGCCGGTCGCCGCGCAGATCGATGCCGTTTTCTTTCTTGAACTCGTCCGCCAGGTAATTGAGCAGACGGGTATCGAAATCCTCACCACCCAGGAAGGTGTCGCCATTGGTGGATTTCACCTCGAACACGCCATCGCCGATTTCCAGCACGGAAATATCGAAGGTGCCGCCGCCAAGGTCATAGACCGCGATGGTGCCGGTGTTTTTCTTGTCCATGCCATAGGCAAGGGCGGCCGCTGTCGGCTCGTTGATGATACGCAGGACTTCCAGCCCGGCGATCTTGCCGGCATCCTTGGTGGCCTGGCGCTGTGCGTCATTGAAATAGGCCGGAACGGTGATCACGGCCTGTGTCACCTTCTCGCCCAGATGGGCTTCGGCCGTTTCTTTCATCTTTTGCAGGATGAAAGCGGAAATCTCCGACGGAGAAAACTTCTTGCCGTCGCGGCCTGCGAGCCAGGCATCGCCGTTGTCGGCTTTGACGATCCCGAACGGCACCATGCCGATGTCCTTCTGGGTCATCGGATCGTCGAAGCGCCGGCCGATCAGCCGCTTGATTGCGAAATAGGTGAATTCCGGATTGGTGACCGCCTGCCGCTTGGCCGGCTGACCCACCAGGCGCTCTCCGTCGCCGGTGAATGCCACGACGGATGGGGTCGTGCGCCCGCCTTCCGCGTTTTCAATAACCTTGGGTGCAGACCCCTCCATGACCGCGACACACGAATTGGTGGTGCCGAGGTCGATACCGATGACTTTCGCCATTTCTTGCCTTACCTCTCTTGCGGGCGATGGGGTCCTGGCCTCCTGAGGAGCGCCCTCCGGTCCATCCCCTTTGAAAACATTAACAAATCCGGCGCCGTAGCGAGCGGCGCCGCGCTAGTGCGTATATAGGAAAGGGGGCTCATGCCCGCAAGCCGGACGGCCCAGAATCCCCCGCAGGCGGTGCGGTTTGCCGCGCCCGGCAAGTATCGGGCAAGCGCTATCGCCTTGGATTCGAATAAGGATTATTTCCGGGTCCAGTTCCCGCCAAGCGGCTTGTAATATTGCCCGCCGGGTACTTTCGCGAACAATTGCTTGGCGGTTGCTTCGCCGGCCGCCTGGGATGTGACCCCGGTGCTGGCGGCGGTGGATTGATAGACTTTGGCGCGCCCAGCGTTGATTTCCGCGATTGCGGCCTTCAACGCGGCGTCCGGCGCACCGCTAACAACGCCCAGGTAACCATCGCCCTGTTCGCCGACGATCCCTTGCGCCTTGGCGGCGTCCACGGCGGCCTTGGCAGTGCTTGACTGTGCATAGGCCGGCGTCGCCGCCAGAAGGGCGGTAGCGGCGATCGGGGCGGCCGCAAAAGAAATCGCAGCAAGGCCAGCGGCCAGCCGGGCGGTGAAATTGCGCTTCATGGATTGGTATCCCTTTTTCACGGAATTCAGAACAGATTGGGGTTCTGTTGAATGGCCTGCTGAACTTCCTTGTCCAGCTTTATGCGAACGTCAGCGTCCAGCTTGGCATAGATATTGATCGGCGCGACTTCCACCTTCACGGTTGGCGTGCATCCCGACAGCGCGACCGCAGCCACCGGCGCGGCTACCACCGCAAGAAGGGCCGCGTTCGTGCCGAGCAACCCGGCCGCAAGGCCGGTGCGCAGAAATGCCGTCATGGATTGGCTCCTATTTCTCATTTTCCGGCACCCTGGGCGGAAGGGCCGCCGCCGAACACGCCCTGATATGCGTGCAGAAGTTCGTCAAAATTAAGGGAGGTGTCGAGGGTCAGGTTGACCGGCGTGCCTTTCGGCAGTGGCAGAGGCTCCTGCAACACCTCACCACGGACAAGCGGAATCAGCCCGATGCGCGCCTCCTGCCCCACGGCAGGGTCGTTGCGGCCTTTGACGTGGAACAGGATGCCCAGCCGCCCGTTCGGCAGGCTGTTCAGCACCGCATCCATCTCGTCGATCGAGAGATTTTCCATCGCCTGATAGGCGAGATCGTGCAGGGCATCGGGCGGTCCCGCATCGGTCCCGGTCCAGACGCTGCGTGGAATGGCAAGCCGGCCCTGATTGTCCGATTGCAGTTGTCCGTTATGCAGCCGGATACCGGCCGGGCCGAGAGAGAACGGAATCGTACCGGTCACCGGCACATCCAAAGTCACTTTGTCCTGAAGGTTGGACGCGGCGATCAGCGCGTTCAGATTGACATGGGCCAGTTCCACCGTTCCCGTCATCGTCGATCCGGGTCCGTAGGGAAGGGTCAGCGACGAAAGGCTGATCTCTCCACCGCCGGTCAGCGCGCTGGCGCTGTTCAAGTGGATGCCGTCGGCCATCAGGCGGAAATTCGCCTGAATGTTGGAAAGCGGCAACAACCAATCGGCGCTGGCGGCAGAAAAGCTTTGTGCCGGCGCGGTGAGCATCGGCAGAAGCGAGGTGAAATCGATATGCAGTTTGACATCGCGCATCGCGCCAAGCGGGCCGGTAACGTCCAGCCCGTCCGCGCGCAGTGTGCCCTGGCTTTTCTGCGCATTCGCCGTCCAGGAAACTTGCCCGGTGAAATCCGCGCTGCCTTTCGCGCGCGTCAGCTTGGCGAGCAGCGGCGAAAGGTTTTCGGGCTGCAGTTTGTCCGGTGCAAAGGCGATGTCTTGGGCCGCGACCGTCGCGCCGCCCACACTTGTCTTCATGTTGTGGTGAAAGGCGACACTGGCAATGTTGGTCCTCGTTTCTTTTGCCGCGATATGGGCGGTGCCGCGCCATGTGCCATGCACCAGTGCCGCTTTCATGCGCACGGCCATCGGGGCAAAGCGCTTTGCGCTGGCCGTATCGGTCAGGGTTATCGCATTGGATTGCGCGGCGCCGTTTTCCATGCCTGCCTGATTGCCGCTGATTGCCAACCGGCCTGTGGCGCTCATGGCATTGGCCGTGGCGCGGTCGAGACGAAGTTTCGCGTTGTTCCAGCGTCCGGCGACTTTCCATTGTCCATGATCCGTGGTCAGAAGCGGCTGGGCATCGGCCGCGCAGAACTGGCTTTTCAGGGCACTGACCATCGGTTTGCCGCCGCTCTCGTAATGGTCAAGCCCAACCGCCGCACAGCCTTCGGGCACAAAATGCAGAACGCCGGAGGCACCGCTCAAATGCCCCATCGTATCGAGTGCGATGCCATGAAAGGTTTGCCAATTGGCTTTCAGGCGCAGATGCAGTGCGGCTTCCAGCGGCATGGCGGCCTGATCCGTTCGCAGCGTGAAATCCGCCATGTTCAAGGCGATCACCGGCAATCCGCCACCTTGCGTTTCCAGTGTGAAGGCGCCGCGCCAGCGGCCGTTCTCGCCTTCCACAAACCCGGCCTCGCCATTCGGTGCAAAGCGGATTGTGGCACCGCTTGTGCTTTTCAGTATTGACGGCACCTTGACCGTAATCGCCTTGCGTTCCGGCATATAGGTAAGATGCAGCTCCGGTGCATCGACCGTGAACCGCGTCAGCGCGCGGGTGAGCGCACGCACCATGGCCGGATCGCTTCCGGCCAGTGGAATCTGCCGCGCCAGGCTGCGCCCGTTTGTGATGCCGCCTTCGGCCGTGATGGTGCCGATCAGAGCGGCACTCGCCGTGCCGTTGATCCAGCCGCCGGTGCCTTTCATCTGCACATCTGCGCGTGCCGCAGAAATGTCGTGGCCGCTCGCGACGGTGTTTGCCGCCGCAAGATTGACGTGAAGCGCAAGTGGGCCGGATACACCCCAGCCGGAATTGGCATAGCCAAGCTGTGCTGCGCCGGAGTGTGCGTTTACCACCAGTTTTTTGGCGCGGGATTGATCGAACCGTGCTTCCGAGGCCGTTAAATTCACATCCGATGCCATGGTGGCATCGAGCGTGCCGCGCAATGCGTTGCCGCGAACGTCGCTGGCCTTGAGAGAGAGTTGTGCGGTCTTCGCCGCGGCATCCGGGGTTTCGGCATCCTGTGTGTTCAGCCGCAACGCCATGGAAGCGGCAGTGAAACGCGCATTCTGCCATGTGGCACGCTGAAGGCTGACGCTGCCGCTCAACGTGCTTGCATGCCATTTGCCTTGATAGGCGATGCGTTTTGCGCCCAGTGCGATTTCAAGATCGGAGGTCTTGCCATTGGCGCGGCCCTCGATCCGGCCGGCCAAGATGTCGGCCGTAAAATGCCGGCTGCGCAATTGCGCGGGCTGGATGCTGGCTCTGAGGTTGCGAATCTGTGTGCCGATAAACGCACCGGTGCCGGCGGCGACCACATTGCCCGCGGGCGTCTCAATGGTCAGCCGCGCATTTTCGAATGAAATGCCCAGCGGCTTGCGCGGCGGCGGCACTGCTCCACCGGCAGTGCCGGCCGGTTCTGCCGCCGATGGCTTTGTGAAGACGGCCAGCAGCCGGTCCAGTGCACCAAAGGAAACCTGTTTGCCGTCGAAGTGGATGCGAAGCCTGGGCTCCGTCATTTCGATGGATTCGATGTCCGGCACAAAATGGTCGCCGCCAAGCCAGATGTGCAGCCGTTCGATGGTCAGGTCGGGCGCCAGCGACGGGCCAAGACGCACGCGCGCATCGATGGCACCCCAGTCGAACTGGCTGATGTCGATTTCGGAAGCGATGCCCTTGCGTGCCAGATAAAATTCCGCAACGCGGCTCGCGATATAGTTCCGCCCCAGCGACAGGACGATTAGCAACGCCAGAATGACGGCGAGTATGATCACCAGCACGCGCGACCAGCCGCTGTGTTCTCTCTTGCTCTCTACGGGAACTTCAGATGACACACTGCCTCCGGCGGCAGGAAAGGCGCTTCAACTGTTGGCGGTTTTCAAGGCGACGATGTGGCGATAGCGGGTTCAGCGCGGTCCTTCATCACAATAGGCCGCCAGAATGGATGCGATGGCGGCCGAAACCTTTCGCGCCATGGCGAGATGCAGGAATTCATTGGGGCCATGCGCGTTTGAATGCGGTCCCAAAACGCCCGTCACCACAAACTGGGTTCCGGGGAATTTTTCGCCCAGCATGGCCATGAACGGAATGCTGCCGCCCTCCCCCATATAGGCCGGTGGATTGCCGAAATGATCCTGCGAAGCGCGCTGCACGGCGCGCTCCAGCCATGGCGCAAGCGGCGGCGCGTTCCAGCCGCTCTGCCCGCCTTCGGCATCGAACACCACCTCCGCGCCATAAGGGTGCACGGTTTCGAGCGTTTCTTTCATCGCCGTGACCGCGGCCTGCGCATCGCAGGTTGGCGGCAGCCGCATGGAAAGTTTCAGCGTGGTGAACGGCAACAGCACATTGCCTGCGTTCTCCGGCGCCGGATATCCGGCCATGCCGGTGATCGCCAGTTGCGGTCGCCAGGTCCGGTTCAGCACTAGTTCTGGCAGATCGTCGGCCATCGGTTTTGTGGTACCGGCGAAGGGCATTTTGGTGAAGATGGCATCGCCCAGAACCGTGGCGGATTGTTTTGCCTGTTCGATCCGGCCCGGCGGAATCTGGACGTGAAGCCCGGGCAGTTTGATCGCGCCGCTTGCTTCATCCTCGATCCGCGAAACAAGGCTGCGCGCGATGCGGAAGGATGATGGCACGATGCCAGACGCATCGCCGGAATGCACCCCTTCGCCCAGCACGCGCACGGTCAATGTGCCCATCGCGATGCCGCGCAACGATGTGGTCAGCCACAGCCGCTCATAATCGCCGCAACCGGAATCAAGACAGACGACCAGCGACGGCGTGCCGATGCGATCCGCCAGATGATCGATATAGGCGGGCAAATCGGTACTGCCCGATTCTTCGCAAGCCTCGATCACAATTACGCAATGGGGGCGGGCGATATTCTGTTCGGTAAGTGCAAGGAGGGCCGAAAGACTTGCGAACATGGCATAGCCATCGTCGGCCCCGCCGCGCCCGTAAAGCTTGCCGTCCTTCAGGACCGGCGTCCACGGTCCGGTACCGTCCGCCCATCCCGCCATCTCAGGCTGTTTATCGAGGTGGCCATAAAGCAGGACCTTGCCCGGCCCATTGCCCGGCACGTCGATAAAGATAAGCGGGGTCCGCCCCTCAAGATGCACAATTTCGAGACTGGCACCCGGAAGCGCACCAAGTCTCGCGCGCGCCCAGTCCGCAAACAGTGCGACGGCTTTTTCCATATGGCCATGCGCAGCCCATTCGGGGTCGAAGGCGGGCGATTTGTTGGGAATGCGGATGTAGTCGGTCAGCGCCGGAACGATGTCATCGTCCCAGATGCGTTCCATGAAGCGCGTGAGTTTTCCGGTATCCATCGATGCTCCACACTCCTCCGCCCGGAAGCAGCAGACGTGCCGGCCTCTGCCGCTTACCGGTTGATGTCATAGGCCGCGATCACCGCGGTGTTGAAGATCTCGCTCATCTTCGCGTTCAGCGGCGCGATCTGGATCGAACGCTCCAGCCCAACCAGAAGCGGGCCGATCACGCTGACTGCGCCCACCTGCTGCAGCAATCTGGTGGAGATGGAGGCCGAGTGAACCGCCGGCATGATCAGCACATTGGCGGCATCGCTCAGGCGGCAGAACGGATAAAGGGCTGCCATCCGTTCCTTGTCCAGTGCTACATCCACCGCCATTTCGCCGTCATATTCGAAATCGACGCCGCGCGAATCCAGCATCTTCACCGCTTCGATAATGCGTTCGCTGCGCTCGCTGCGGGGAAAGCCGAATGTGGTCGAAGCCAGAAGCGCCACGCGTGGCGTATGGCCGAAGCGCCGTGCGACGCCGGCCGTCTGGACCGCGATGTCGGCCAGTTCCGCCGCGGTCGGCATTTCGTGCACGCTGGTGTCGGCCACATAAACCACCCGGCCCTTGGCAAAGGTCAGGATGACACCGATCGGCCGCTGCCCCTTCGGCGCATCGAACACGGTACGGATATCGTTCAGCGCCACCGAATAGCTGCGGGTGACGCCGGTGACCATCGCGTCGGCATCGCCTGCCGCCAGAAGACAACTGGCATAGATGTTGCGGTCGTTGGCCACCATCCGCACACAGTCGCGATAAAGCGCGCCGCGCCGTTGCAGCCGTTTGTACAAAAGGTCGACATAAGGCGACGCCTGCCGGGCCGAGGCGGGAACGCGCACTTCCAGTGCATTCTCATCCATGCCGGTGGCACGGATGCGTTCCTTGATCACTTCCGAACGGCCGACCAGGATCGCCTTGCCCAGGCCGGAGTTCTGGAACGCGGCCGCGGCCCGGATCACCGATTCCTCTTCGCCTTCGGCGAACACCACCCGCTTCGGGTTGGCGCGCACGCTGGCGGTGATGGTCTGGAACAGCATCGCCGACGGGTCGAGGCGGGCGGAAAGCTGATAGCGATAGGAATCCGGGTCCTTGATTTCGCGCCGCGCGACGCCCGATTCGACCGCAGCTTCCGCAACCGCGGACGACACACGGCTGATCAGGCGCGGGTCGAACGGCACCGGAATGATGTAGTCCGGGCCATATGTCGGCCGCGCACCGCGATAGGCCAGTGCCACTTCATCGGGCACATCCTCGCGCGCCAGTTCGGCCAATGCGTGTACGGCCGCGATCTTCATCGCTTCGTTGATGGTGGTGGCACGCACGTCCAGCGCGCCGCGGAAGATGTAAGGAAAGCCCAGGACGTTGTTCACCTGGTTGGGATAATCGCTGCGTCCGGTGGCGATGATGGCGTCGGCGCGCGCTTCCTTCGCCGCTTCCGGCGTGATTTCGGGATCGGGGTTGGCCATCGCGAAGATGATCGGCGCCTTGTTCATGGTTTTCACCATTTCCGGCGTCACCGCGTCCTTCACCGACAGGCCCAGGAACACGTCACAGCCTTTCAGCGCATCTTCCAGCGTGCGGTCCTTGGTCTCCGCCGCGTGGGCGGATTTCCACTGGTTCATGCCGCTGGTGCGGCCGCGATAGATCACGCCCTTGGAATCGCACAGGATCGCGTTCTCATTCGGCAGTCCCATGGCTTTCAGAAGTTCGAGACAGGCGATCCCCGCAGAGCCCGCGCCGTTCACCACCACCTTGATGTCGCTGAGTTTGCGCCCCGTCATGTCGAGTGCGTTGATCACACCGGCCGCGGAGATGATCGCGGTGCCGTGCTGATCGTCGTGGAACACCGGAATGTCCATCAGTTCGCGCAGCCGCTCCTCGATCACGAAGCAGTCCGGCGCCTTGATGTCTTCCAGATTGATGCCGCCGAAGGTCGGCCCCAGATAGCGCACGCAATTGATGAAGGCATCGACATCGGTGGTATCCACCTCGATGTCGATCGCGTCCACATCGGCAAAACGCTTGAACAGAACCGCCTTGCCTTCCATCACCGGCTTGGAGGCCAGCGCCCCCAGATCGCCCAGGCCGAGAATCGCGGTGCCGTTGGAAATCACCGCCACCAGATTGCCCTTGGCGGTGTAGTCATAAGCGGCGTCTGGCCGCTCCGCGATCACCCGGACCGGCACGGCCACGCCGGGACTGTAGGCCAGGCTCAGATCACGCTGGGTCGCCATCGGCTTGGTGGGGGAAATCTCGATCTTTCCCGGCTTGCCGTTGGTGTGGAAAGCAAGCACTTCTTCCTGGGTAAACGAGGGTTTTTTGATATTGGGCATCAATCGAACCGGTTGAAACAATGCTGGGGACTATCTGTCTTTGACCATTCGCCTTTCAATGGTGCAAGGGCCGCAGGCCGCAGGCGATCTGATAGGATCGGGTCATGAACGAACACTTTACCCGCGCCGCCGCATCGGCAGGGCCCGCAACGGCGGCGCCCCCATCGGCGGGAAACGATGCCGTCACGCCTTTGATGGCCCAATATCTCGAGATTAAGGCCCAGAATGACGGCTATCTGCTGTTTTACCGGATGGGCGACTTCTATGAACTGTTCTTCGATGACGCAGCCAGGGCGGCTGCGGCGCTCGACATCGCGCTGACCAAGCGCGGCAAGCATCTGGGTGAAGATATTCCGATGTGCGGCGTGCCGGTCCATGCCGCCGAGCAATATCTGGAAAAACTGATCCGCAAGGGCTTCCGGGTGGCGGTCTGCGAGCAGGTGGAGGACCCTGCAGAGGCGAAAAAGCGCGGTTCCAAGGCGGTGGTGCGCCGCGATGTGGTGCGTCTCGTCACGCCGGGCACCCTGACCGAGGATTCCCTGCTGGAGGCCCGCAGCGCCAATATTCTGGCCGCGCTCGGCCGGGCCGGCGGCCAATGGGCGCTCGCCAGCGCCGATATGTCGACCGGGGAATTCCGCGTCGGCACCGTGGGGGCGGACGGGCCCGGCACCGAACTGGCACGGCTCAGCCCCCGCGAATTGCTGACGCCGGACTCACTTTTCGCCGATCCGGAGATCGCGCCGCAGCTCTCCGCCCCCGGTGTCGCGCTGACCCCGCTTCCGGCCGCGAAATTCGATTCGGGCGCCGGGGGCCGCGCGCTCTGTGCCCTTTACGGGGTGGCGACGCTCGATGCTTTTGGCGCTTTCACCCGGGCGGAGCTTTCGGCGGCGGGCGCCCTTGTCGGCTATCTGGAACTGACGCAGAAGGGAAAATTGCCGGCCTTGCAGCGCCTTGTGCGGCAGGCGTCCGACAGTTTCATGGCCATCGATGCCGCCACGCGGCGCAATCTGGAACTCAGCCAGACACTCTCGGGTAGCCGTGCCGGCAGCCTGCTCGGCACCATCGATTGCACGGTGACGGCGGCCGGTGCGCGTGAGCTGGGCGCGCGCCTTGCCGCTCCGCTGACCGATCCGGGCACCATCGTGCGCCGTCAGGATGCGGTGGCCTGTCTGGTGGGCGCGGATGATTTGCGGGCGCGTTTGCGCGAATCCTTGCGCCACGCGCCCGATCTGGCGCGCGCGCTTGGCCGTTTGTCGGTCGGGCGCGGCGGTCCGCGCGATCTCGGCGCGCTGCGCGATGGCATCCAGTCGGCGCGGGCCCTGCGCGATCTGCTCGGCGATCTGGACGATCCGCTGGCGCAATCGCCGGGGGAGCTTCGCGAAATTGCCGCCCACCTGCGCGATGGCGTGGCGGCGGTTTCATCGTTGAGTGATGCGTTGTCACATCTTCTGGCCGCAGAATTGCCGCTTCTGGTGCGCGATGGCGGTTTCATTGCCGCGCGCGCGCACGCGCCGCTGGACGAGGTGCGGGCGCTGCGCGATGAAAGCCGCCGGGTGATCGCGAGCCTCGAACGGCGTTATCGCGAACAAAGTGCTGTGGCGGCGTTGCGCATCAAGCACAATGGCGTGCTCGGCTATTTCATCGAAGTCACGCCCCAGCATGCCGACAAATTGCAGACGGGCGAGAACCGCGCGCTGTTCCACCATCGCCAGACCATCGGCAGTGCGGTGCGTTTTTCGACCGATGAACTGGCAAGCCTCGCCAGCCGTATTGCCGAAGCGGCGGATCAGGCGCTCGCCATTGAGCGCATGTTGTTTGAAGAGATGAGTGCGGCGGCGCTGGCGGCGGCGGAGCCGCTGGGCCGGATTGCCGATGCGCTCGCACGCCTCGATGTGGCGGCGGCGCTGGCGGAGCTGGCGGTCAAACGCCGCTATGTGCGGCCTGTAGTCGATTCTGGCACCGCGCTTGCCATCGTGCGCGGCCGCCATCCGGTGGTGGAAGAGGCGCTTGCCGCCGCCCATGCCGGGCCTTTTGTCGCCAATGACTGCAATCTGTCGGGCGATGGGCCAGAAAACGGGCCAGGGCGGTTGTGGCTCGTCACCGGGCCCAACATGGCCGGCAAATCGACCTTTCTGCGCCAGAACGCGCTGATTGTGGTGCTGGCGCAGATGGGCTCCTTCGTACCGGCGGAAAGTGCCCATATCGGTGTGGTGGACCGGTTGTTCAGCCGTGTCGGCGCGGCCGACGATCTGGCCTCCGGTCGCTCCACCTTCATGGTGGAAATGGTGGAGACGGCGGCGATCCTCAATCAGGCGACGCCGAAAAGCCTCGTCATTCTGGATGAGATCGGCCGCGGCACCGCCACCTTCGACGGGCTCGCCATCGCCTGGGCCACGGCTGAGCATCTGCACGAACAGAACCGTTCGCGGGCGCTTTTCGCCACCCACTATCACGAGATGACGGCGCTCAGTGAGCGGTTGCCGGGACTTGCCTGCGTCACCATGCGGGTCAGCGAGTGGAATGACAGCATCGTCTTTCTGCATGAGGTGGCACCCGGCACGGCCGATCGCTCCTACGGCATCCATGTCGCCAAGCTGGCGGGCCTGCCCGCGCCGGTGATTGCGCGGGCGCAAGCCGTTCTCGGTGCGCTGGAAGAGGGGCGGGAGGGGCATAAGCCTTTGGCCCGGATCGACGATCTGCCGCTTTTCGCCCATCAGCTGCCTGCGCCTGATGCTGCCGTACCCACCGGCCCCAATGCGGTGGAAACGGCTTTGGCCGCCATCGATCCCGATGCGCTCAGCCCCCGCGCCGCGCTGGAAGCGCTCTATGCCCTGAAAGAGAAGCTGGCGGCGTCCGGCTGAGAAGACTTGCCGCAGCCGCCCCGCCCGATGCAGCATCGCGCGCGATGAGCGACACACCGCGTGACGCCAGGCCCGCTGCCCGCCGCGGCGGGCCGGAACAGCCCCGGAAATTTCTGGTGATCGTCGATACGACGCCGGAATGCCGGGCCGCGATCCGTTTTGCCACCCGCCGCGCCCAGCATACCAGGGGCCGGGTCACGCTTCTCTGTGTGGCAAGGCCGGGCGACTTTCAGCAATGGCGCGGGGTGGAGGAGATCATGCGCGACGAAGCCCATGCCGAGGCGGAAGCGCTGGCCTTTGCCGCCGCAGGCGATGTGAACAGCCTCTCCGGCCTGATCCCCGAAATCGTGCTGATGCACGGGCGCACGGCGGAATGCCTGGCCGAACTGGTCGACAATGATCCCGACATCTCCATTCTGGTGCTGGCGGCCGGTACCTCGAAGGAAGGGCCCGGGCCTCTGGTCACCGGCTTTGCCGGGCAATCGGCCGGCACCAATCCGATTCCGGTGACCATCGTGCCCGGTAGCCTGTCAGACGCGGAAATCGATGCTCTGGCCTGAAATATATCAGCAGGGTACTAGACTTTTAATCCTATATACCCTATATTTGTTCCTATGACGAACGCACGGCAGACTTGCGACAAACTGGGGGAGGCGGGCTAGGAATGTGGGATTTCAGCCTGTCCAGGGCCTTCGGTGCCGTTCTACGCACCTTGCCCTTCGTCATGCTCCGCCTGGTGGTCTATTTTGGCATGGCGCTCTTTATGGTGTTCGCCGTCGCACTCGGCAGCGGTGTCGGCTACGGGATCGGCCGGATGACGGCCGGTTATCACGCCCGGCTCGGCGGCGCGTTGTGGGGCGGGCTTGCCGGTCTTGTCCTGACCGTCGGCCTGATCCGGCTGGCGCGGTCTTATATCCTTTATCTGGTCAAGGCCGGGCACATCGCGGTGCTGGTGGAACTCTATGATGGCCGTTCCATTCCGGCCGGTGAATCGCAAATCCGCTATGGTGCCCAGGCAGTGCGCACGCATTTCGTGGAATCCTCGGTGCTGTTCGGCGTCGATCTCGCGATCAAGGCGGTGCTGCAGGCTTTGATCGGCACGGTGAACCGTATCAGTGCCTTTCTGCCAATTCCGGGTCTGCGCGCCATCCTCGGCATCGCGGAGGCGGTTGTACGCACCTCCCTCACCTTCGTTGATGAGGTCATCCTCGCCTATCTGATCCGCACGGGCACGCAAAACCCGTGGGAAACGGCGAAGGACGGCATCATCCTCTATGCCCAGAACTACCGCCACTTTCTGAAGAACGCGGTCTGGCTGACGCTTTTTCTCTGGCTGATCACGCTGGCGATGTTTGCGGTGTTTCTGGTGCCAGCGGGGATTCTGGCCGCCGCCGTGCCGGGCAGCCATTGGGTCTGGGCCATCGTGTTCGCCTTCGTGTTCGCGCGCGCCTTGCAGCTGGGCATACTGGAGCCGCTGGCGATTGCCGCATTGATGGAAGTGTTTTTCACCCGCATCGAAGGGCAGCGGCCTGACCCCGAATGGCAGCAGCGGCTTACCACCACATCGCGGAAATTCCGGGAACTGGTGGATAAAGCAGGGCGCTGGGCACCTTCTCCGTCACATCAGCCGCCACTGCCAGGAGCCATACCATGACTGGACAGATCGTTGTCGCCATTGCTATCGCCGTCGTCGCGCTGATCCTCAGCGCGGGCCTCTACAGCCTGTGGGTCGGGGGCGATGTGTCGCGGACATGGTCCAACCGTCTGATGCGGATTCGTGTGCTGGCCCAGTTCATCGCGATCCTGATCATCATGGCCGTGTTGTATTTTACCAGCAAAAGTTAGATAGCTAAGCAAATGAGCAAGACACTCTACGACAAGATCTGGGACGCCCATCTGGTGCATCAGGCGCCGGGCGAGGCAAGCATCATCTATATCGACCGCCACCTGGTGCATGAGGTGACGAGCCCGCAGGCCTTCGAAGGTTTGCGCAACACCGGGCGCCCGGTGCGCCGGCCGGAACTGACGCTTGCAGTTCCCGATCACAACGTGCCGACCAAGGATCGTGCCAAGGGGATTGATGATCCGGAATCGCGCGAACAGATCGCGACTCTGGAAGCCAATGCGCACGCCTTCGGTGTCGAATATCTCGGGATGGACGATATCCGTCAGGGCATCGTGCACATTGTCGGGCCGGAACAGGGTTGGACCCTGCCGGGAACGACCATCGTCTGTGGGGACTCCCACACCTCCACCCATGGTGCGTTTGGCGCGCTCGCCTTCGGTATCGGCACCAGCGAGGTGGAGCATGTGCTCGCCACGCAGACCCTGCCGATGCGCCGGTCGAAGAACATGCGCGTGACCGTGAACGGCACGCTGCCGATCGGCGTCACTGCGAAAGACATCGCACTCGCCATCATCGCCAAGATCGGGACCGCGGGCGGCACCGGCTATGTGGTGGAATATGCCGGTGATGCGGTGCGCGCGCTCACGATGGAAGGGCGCATGACCCTCTGCAACATGACGATCGAGGCGGGTGCCCGCGCCGGGTTGGTTGCGCCGGATGAAACGACATTTTCCTATATCGCAGGCCGCCCACGCGCGCCCAAAGCCGCGGCGTTTGAGGCGGCGGTTACCTATTGGCGGACGCTGAAATCGGACGACGATGCGGTGTTCGATGCCGAGATCACGCTCAACGCTGCCGACATTCCGCCGATGGTCACCTGGGGCACCAGCCCCGAACAGGCCTTGCCGGTGACCGGCGTTGTGCCAGATCCCGCACAGATGGCCGACGAGAACAAGCGCGCCGCCGTTGAACGTGCGCTCGCCTATATGGATTTGAAACCCGGTACGCCGCTTTCCGCGGTGAAAGTCGATCGTGTTTTCATCGGTTCCTGCACCAATGGCCGGATTGAAGATTTGCGTGCGGCCGCGGCTATTGCCAAGGGCAAGAAGGTTGCGGCGCATGTGAACGCGATGGTGGTTCCAGGCTCCGGCCTTGTGAAGCATCAGGCCGAGGAAGAAGGCCTCGACCAGGTTTTCATCGAGGCGGGTTTCGACTGGCGTGAGCCGGGCTGTTCGATGTGCCTTGCGATGAATGCGGATAAGCTGGAAGCGGGAGAGCGTTGTGCCTCCACCTCCAATCGCAATTTTGAAGGCCGTCAGGGCCGTGGCGGCCGCACCCATCTGCTTTCGCCTGCCATGGCGGCGGCGGCGGCGATTGCGGGCCATCTCACCGATGTGCGGGACTATCAGAAATAAGCAGGCTTGACCCGGTCAGAAGAAACTGACCGGATCAATGTCCACCGTCAGCCGCACCGCGTTGGGCAGCTTCACCGCCGAGAGCCAGGTGCGCAGATAGGCCTGCACATCCACGTTGCGTCCGGCCTGCACCAGAAGCCGCTCGCGCGTTTGTCCGCGCAGCAGGTGATAAAACGCGGGCGTCGGCCCCCACACTTTCACGTCGCGGGCATGGGGTGCCGCTTTGGCGAGCGTACGGCCCGCATTTTGTACCAATGCGGAATCGCGACCGGACAGGATAAGGGCGGCCAGGCGGCCGAATGGCGGCGTGCCCGCACGCTCGCGATAGGTGATTTCCTGATCGTAAAAACGATCGCGCCCGCCTGCGCCGCTTTCCGTCATCGCGTGGATCACATTGTCTGCAGGGTTGCGGGTTTGTAGCAGCACCAGCCCCGGTTTTTCTGCCCGGCCGGCGCGGCCCGCCACCTGTTGCAGCAGTTGAAAAGTGCGTTCGCGCGCGCGCAAATCGCCATCGGCGGTGCCAAGGTCGGCGTCGATCACACCGACCAGCGTCAATTGCGGAAAATGGTGACCCTTGGCCATGATCTGCGTGCCGATCAGCACGTCGATCTCGCCTTTCGCCATGGCGCGAATTGCGGCCTGGGTTTCGGTGGGGCCATGCAACGTGTCGCTCGATGCGATCGCCATGCGTGCATCGGGAAAGACGGCGGCGAACTCTTCCGCCACGCGTTCCACACCGGGACCGCAGGCGATCAAGCTTGCTTCCGCGCCACAGGCTGGGCAGGCGGGCGGTGTCTGTGTTTCGTAACCGCAATGATGGCACATCAGCCTTTTGCGATAGCGGTGCTCGACCAGCCAGGCTGAGCAATCGCGGCAGATCAGCTTGTGGCCGCAGGCGCTGCAAAGCGTCAGCGGTGCATAGCCGCGGCGGTTGAGAAACAGCATTGCCTGCTCGCCTGCGGAAACTGTCGCGGCAATGGCTTCGCGCAACGGCTGCGAAATCCAGCTTCCCGCTTCGGCTTGCGATTCCCGCAGATCGATGGCGTGCACGGCCGGAAGATTGGCTGCCCCATGGCGGCGCGGCAGTTTCAGCCAGTGGTAGCGGCCACTTTTGGCATTGACGTAACTCTCGATCGATGGCGTCGCACTGGAAAGGATGATCGGGCAGTTCTCGAGCCGCGCGCGCACCACCGCCATGTCGCGGGCGTGATAGATCACGCCATCTTCCTGTTTGAAGGCGTGTTCATGTTCTTCATCGGCGATGATCAGTCCCAGTTCCGGAAATGGCAGGAACAAGGCCGAGCGTGCGCCGACCACCACGCGCGCCTCGCCCGTCATCACCGCGCGATAGGTGCGCCGGCGTTCCTTCTGCGAAAGATCGGAATGCCATTCCGCGGGCCGGGTACCGAAGCGCGCGGCAAAGCGATCGAGAAATTGCACCGACAGTGCGATTTCCGGTAGCAGAACCAGACTTTGCCGCCCCTGGCGAAGGGCTTCTGCAATGGCCTCAAAATAGGTCTCGGTCTTGCCGGACCCCGTGACACCGTCCAGCAGATGGGTACGGAAGCTGCCGGCCAAAACCGCATCGCGCAGAAGGGCGGCGGCTTTGTTCTGCTCATCGTTCAAAGGAACGGTGGCAAAATCCGGATCGGGCACACCGAACGGGGCGAATTCCGGCAGCGAGACCTGTTTCAGGGCGCCGCATGCGATCAGGCCGCGCACCACGGCTGGGGAAACATTGGCTTCCTCTGCGATGGCCGGGATTTTCCGCGCCAACCCATCGGCGCAAGTCTTGAGCACGCGCTGGCGTGATGGTGTGAGGCGGGGCGGAGTATTGGTGGTCGCGATATAGGCAATCTGTGGAATTTCGGCCGCGAAAGCGGCGGCGGAGCGCAAGGCGAGCGCCAGCACCATGCCGGGCGGAGAAAGCGTGTAGCGCGCCACCCAATCGATGAAATCGCACAAATGTTCCGGCAATTGCGGCTGGCCGTCGAGTGGCGTTGCCATCTTCAGCCGTGCATCCGAAAGGGCGCCTTCGGCTGGGCCCCAGACCACGCCCAGGCTTTCCCGCCCGCCAAGTGGCGCCTGCACCAGCGTGCCGCGCGGGAGCGGGGCGGCCAGCGCATAGTCATAGGCGCCCTTCAACGGCAGCGGCAGCAGAACGCCTGCGCGTGCCGTTTGCGGATCGGGCTTCAAGGCGGGTTCGCTCATGGGCTACAATTTCGTTGCCGAATCCATTTGGTCAAGCTGGAGGTCATGAAGCTTTTTATCGATAGTGCCGATCCGCAGGAGATCGCCGAACTCGCCGAAACCGGACTGGTGGACGGGGTCACAACCAATCCCTCACTTGCCGCCAAAACCGGGCTCGATATTTTTGCTGCGCTCAAAACCATTTGCGACGCGGTGCCGGGCCCGATCAGTGCGGAGGTTCTGGCCACCGACGCAGCCGGAATGATCGCGGAAGGGGAGCGTTACGCCAAAATCGCGCGCAACATCACGATTAAGGTTCCCCTGACGTGGGATGGGCTGAAGGCGTGCCATGCCCTTCGTGACATGGGGCTGATGGTCAATGTCACGCTGTGTTTTTCGCCGGTGCAGGCGATGATGGCGGCAAAGGCGGGCGCCAGCTTCATTTCGCCCTTTATCGGGCGGCTGGACGATATCGGTGAAGACGGTATGGGGCTGATCGCCGATATCCGTCAGATCTATGACAATTATGATTTCCGCACGGAAATTCTGGCGGCTTCCATCCGCTCCGTCAGCCATGTGCGAGAGGCAGCCCTGGCGGGCGCCGATGTGGCAACCCTGCCGCCTGTGATTTTCCGTCAATTGCTCAGCCATCCCTTGACCGACAAGGGGCTGGCCGCCTTTCTGAGCGATGCGAAAAAAGCGGGCCTGAAAATCCGCGACACATGATGCCATATGGCGCGGGCGATGGGGACGATGGCCGGGTCTGCTGACGATCTGAAGCGCGCCTGGCTCTCCTCGCTTGCCCATGAACGGCGGGCCAGTGCCAATACCGTGCGGGCCTATGGTGATGACCTGACCCGGTTTCTGGGTTTTCTCGAAAGGCATTTCGGCCACGCGGTGAACCGGGCTGCGCTCGGCCATGTTCTGCCGGCCGATATCCGGGCCTTTGTCACGGCGCGCCGGGCCGAAGGGCTGGGGGCACGTGGCGTACAGCGTGCGCTGGCTGCGATCCGCAGTTTCTTCCGTTATCTGACGCGCGAAAACATTCTGGAAAATCCCGCGGCGCGTGTGGTGCGTACGCCGCGAATTCGCCGCGGGCTTCCGCGCCCGCTGAGCGAAGGTGACGCCGAACGCACGCTGGCGGAGGCTGCAACCAACGATATCGAATGGCTGGCGGCCCGCGATGTTGCGCTGCTGACGCTGCTTTACGGCGCAGGTTTGCGCATTTCCGAGGCCCTGAGCCTGAAGCGCGGTGACGTTCCACTGGGCCGCGCCATCACCATTCTGGGCAAGGGCGGCAAGGAGCGCAGCGTGCCGGTGCTGCCGGTGGTGGCCGAAGCGATCGCGCATTATGCGGAGCAATGCCCCTATACGGGTGCGCGCGCGGCGCCATTGTTTCTCTCACGCCGCGGCAAACCGATGAGCCCGCGTGAAGCCCAGGCCCTGATGCAGAAACTGCGCGGACAGCTTGGGCTGCCGGAACGGGCGACGCCGCACGCGCTTCGCCATTCCTTCGCCACCCATCTTCTGGCCCATGGCGGCGATCTTCGCAGCGTGCAGGAATTGCTGGGCCACGCCTCGCTTTCCACCACGCAGACCTATACCGAAATCGAAGTCAGCCATCTGATGGATGTCTATGCCCGCGCCCATCCGCGTGGGCATTGAGCGTCGTCAGATCGCATCCGGATCGTCTTCCGGTATGTCGCGATTGGTGATGCGCGCGCCGCTCCAGGTCTGGCCGAGTTTCCAGGCGAAGATCATGGTGCCAAGCCCCATCACGGCCATCAGCAGATAGGTACGGCCACCGAAATGTTCGTAGAGCGGGCCACAGGCAAGCGTTGCCAGCCCCAGAACGATGCCTGACGAGAATACGGTATAGAGGCTTTGTGCCGTGGCACTCAGCCGTGGCGGTACCGCTTTCAGGATGAAATACATCGCCCCCAGATGGGCCATGGCGAATGTCATGCCATGAAGAAGCTGTGCGAAGATGACGAAGGCAAGTGGCGGGTCGAAGGCCAGAATGCTCCAGCGGATGACGCAGCCCAATCCACCCAGAAGCAGAAGCCGGGTCGCCCCTACCACACGAAAAACCCGTAGGGAAAACGTCATCAGCAGGATTTCCGCAAACACACCCAAAGGCCAGATCGCCCCGATCAGCGGGCCGCTGTAACCGATTTGCGTCCAATGCAGTCCGCCATAGGCGTAATAAAATGCGTGCGATCCCTGATCGAGGCTGGCTGCCGTGAGGAAGACGAGAAACACCGGCGAGGAAATCAACTCGCGTGTTTCGGCAAAAGTGGCACGCGCCCGCATGCGGAAATCGCTTTTGGCTCGGTTGGGTCTTGGCGCAGGCAGGCGCGCCACCGCGATGAGGTTGAGCACGATGGAAATCGTCAGCCATGGCGCCAGCATGCCGAAGCCGAACACGCGCTTGGCGATACCGGAGAGGAAGTTTCCGGCCACGAAACTGGACGACGCCCAAAGCCGGACATGGCCATAATCGAAATTGTGCCGCTCCGACAGCCGAACACTGGCGCTTTCCAGAAGCGGGGAAACAGCGCCCGTCGCCACATTGGCTGTGATCGCGGCCACGAAAATCAACAGCGGGGCAGTCACGAAATTGAGCGCGCCATAACCCACAAGCACGACGGTGTAGAGGAACAACATCATCGCCCGACGGTCGCCGCGCGCATCGGCGATCATGCCGGTGACGGGCGCGACCACCACGCGCAGCAACATGCCCGCGGATAGAAGTGCGCCGATTTCGATGGATGACAGGCCACGCCAGGCCAGCCACGCGCCAAAGAACGGTGTGTAGGCTCCGCCAATCAGGCCGGATGCGCCCTGCGCCAGCGCAAGGCGGAGAGCAACGCCGCGCAATCGCTTGTCACCCCGTCGGCGGGATACGAAGCATGCGCCGTTCTGCCATCGCGGCCAGGCTTTCCCAGATCTGTTTTTTGGCGGCTTGTGCTTCCGGGCTTGCCTGCGTTTCCAGTGCGCATTGCAGCCGGATCAGCAGGGATTTCAGCGTGTTGTTCGCGGCGTTCAGCGCGCTGATGGTCAGCGTTTGATCTCTTTCCGCCGCCGCATCGCTGAGGGCCTGCGTAAGGGTGGTATCGCCCACACTTGGGGCATGGCGCGCCAGCAATGTGCGAAGCTCTTTATTCTCCCGCGCGCGGATTTCGGCACCGTGCTCATACTCCTGCGCGGCGAAAATGGTCAGCATCGCGTTCAGCGATGCCGTGCTGCGGGCGTAGTCCGCCGCAAGTTGTGGCGCCAGTTCGCCAAGCCACTGGCCTGCGCAGAAGTTCAGAATCTGATCGGCTTCCGGTCTCATGCCGCCAGCGCCTTCATCCGGTCAGCCAGAACCTTGTTGTGAAAGGCAAGGCAATACCAGCCCGAAAAGGCATTCACCGGGTCGGTATTGCGGCCTTCGGCGTATTCGCGCGCGGCGGAAAGCCAGATCGCGGCGCCTTTGACGCTGGCAAATATCTCCCACCACAGAAGCGCGCCGGGTTCGGCTTTCAATCCGCTTGTCTTTTCCCACAGTGCAATCGCCTCTGCACGCGCGATGGTGCCGGCGGGATGTGTGGGATTACCATGGCTCCATAACGGATCGATCAGCCAGCCGAGGTCCTCCAGCGGGTCGCCCAGATGCGCCATCTCCCAATCAAGGATCGCGCGGATATTGCCGTCCGAGTCGTAAAGGAAATTCCCGGTCCGGTAGTCGCCGTGCACCACCGCCAGTTTCTGTGCTGGCGGCGGCGGATTGCGCTTCAGCCAGCGCAGTGCGCCCTGCACGATCGGCTGCGGTTCCAGCGAGTCTTCTGCGATAACTTTCTCCCAGCGCTCCATTTCGTGGCGCCAACATTGGGCTACATCCTTGGCACCGTCGAAATCGGCAAGTCCGATGGCATCCACATCGGCACCCGCAATCCGCCCCAGAATGGTGAAAAGCTGGCCCCCGATCTTTTCGCGGTTTGCGCCATAGGGGTCCGGTGTCAGGATCGAGCCAACCTGACAATTTTCAATTTCTTCCATCACGAAAAACGGCCGCTCCAGATGGCGGCCATCGCTTTCCAGTGCAATTGGTTCCGGCACCGGCAGGCCCAGCGCATGAAAAGCCCGATAGGCGCGGAATTCGGTCTCGCGTTCGGTTTCAATCAGACTGGCCGGCGGGTCTCGGCGCAGGATCATCGCGCGTTCGACGGCTTTGCCGTCGTGGGCATAATGGGCGCGAAAGCGATAGGTCTCCCGGCTGGCGCCGCCTGGAATGCGCGAAAGATTGCTGACACGGAGATCGCCCGCGCCCAGAAGGCCAGCCAGATAGGCCTCCAGCCGTGGCGCAAGCGTCTCGCTCATGGTGCCGTGTCCAGCAGATCCTTGAACCCGGATGGGCGGTGCGGTCCCAGAATCAGTTGCTCCAGCACACCGGCGCCAACGCGTTCCACCCCCGGCCCGTTCAGGCGCGCGGTGACGAAAGCCTGTATATGCAGGAAGCGCGGGTCGTTTTCATTGACCGTGGCAAGATCGTAGGTGTCGTAGCCCACCGCCAGTTCACCCTTGTATTGGCCATGGCCCCATTCGGGGTGGCCATAGCCGATGCCCGACATATAGAACTGATACAAGGGCTTCAATTCGACGCGCCATTGCCCCCCTGCCGGATCGCGGGTTTCGATCACAGCACTTTTGGCGTGCCGCGTGCCCGGCTTGAATGTCAGTTCGCTGCCGCACGATGCCATGTGAACCGGCTCGGCTTCCTCCAGTCCGCCAAGGACCGATGCGGTGTTCCACGGCGTGCCGTCGGCATTGGCATTGATGTGATAGAGCATGAAACGGTCTGGGAAATTGAGCGGCGACCAAAGCCAGTAGAATTGCGGCGGCTGCGGTGGGGCGGCCGGTTGCGGATCGGAAAGCCCGATCGGGCGCACGCCCCAGGAACGGTCGCGGGTGCCAAGCACCATCTCCCGGCTCAATTCGATCGTTTTGCCGTTGATCGTAATGCTGCCTTCATAGGCTCCGTTCTGGGTCAGCCGCGTATAGTCCATCATCGTGCGCGGGCCCTGACGGAAGGTGAAGCGCGGCTCCTCCACCGGTTTGGCCCGGGCGTGGAAGACAACATCGGCGTGAATGTTGTGTTCGTGATCCTGCACTTTCACGCGCAGGCTGCGCAGGGGCTCCACCACTTCGATCGTAATGGGGCCGACGCGGGTATCCATCCGCTCCATATTCAACAGGCGTGAGGCGTGCAGATTGTGCTGAACCCCGTCCACGATCACGCTGAAGGCGGCATCCATTACGTTCAGATGCGGGTAGACCCCCAGCGCCGCGGCAAAGAACACGGACCCGTCCAGCGTGTAGCCGTTGAAGAAATAGCGGTCATAGAAATTCCGGTCCGTGCCAGCCGTGGCAATCGGCTCTGGCAATTGGTGTACCGGATAATCGTCGGCCCTGGTCAGCATCGTCCATACCTCCCGCCACGCGCCCGGTCTCTGCGCCCGGCCGTACTGGCGATCACATTACGGGAAAGGCGAAAGGGCGTCCGCCTTAGCCGCGGCTGCCGCTCCACGGGAAGGAGCCGAAATTGCCGGCCTTCACGTTGCCGGAAATGGCGTCACCGTCCACGGCACCGCTGAACTCCAGTGTCATGGGGAAAGGTTGCGTGATTGCGACCGCCCACGACACATTATTGCCGTCAACCTTGCCAGAAATGTCCTGGCTGCCCTGCTGGCCCGATTGTGTGCCGCTGAGCGCCCCACCATCGGTTTTCAGGTCCAGCACTGCCTTCTGGGCCCCCATGGGGGATTTGATCTCGATATTCCACTTGCCGCTGACGGTCATGGCGTTCTCCCATTTATTTCGCAGGTGTATTTTGCCGGTCAGTCTAAGGGCTGACGCGCACGTCATTCAAGCAATTGCCGGCTGAATTCTGGTCGTTGCGGATGGCAGTTGCGGCTTTGCCCACTCTTGCGTATTTTCCCGGCCCTTCAAGGGGCCGCCTTAGCTCAGCCGGTAGAGCAACGCATTCGTAATGCGTGGGTCGGGTGTTCGAGTCACCCAGGCGGCACCATTCCAGCTTTTGCCCAAATCTGCTTTGCCAATGTCACTGTGCCTGCCGCTCACCAAACTGTGAGGGGCGCTGCCAACCGGATTCTTGCAGGCCATAATCCCATCCGCTTAGTGTGCGCCGGAATTTCCGTATCGCCGCACGATAATGACCCTGCGCGCCGGCCTCTGATCCGCCGATGGGGTTGCCAAATTGGGGGGAATGTACCGTGAAATCTGCAACCCTGGTGATTGCCGTACTTTGTATCGCCGCCATGCCCGTCTTTGCCGCAGCCGATGGCGCTGCGAAAAAAGAGCCGTCGAAAACAGATTACTTCGCCCCAACCGAACAGGTCAGCGAAGGCTCCGTCACGGCAGGCGGCCACGATGTTTCCTATAAAGCGATTGCAGGCACCATCGTGGTGCATCCCCAGGGCTGGGACGATTTCAAGGAGATGGGCAACAAGGACGCGAAGGACGCGACCGATAAGGACAATCCGTCTGCCGAAGCCTCGATGTTTTTCACGGCCTATTTCAAGAAAGGCGCAAAGGCTGCCGACCGCCCGGTGACCTTCCTGTTCAACGGCGGTCCGGGCTCCGCCACCATGTGGCTGCATATGGGCGCGTTCGGACCGCGGCGTGTCGTCACCAATGACGATACCCATACCCCGCCCGCGCCTTATCGCGTGGTGGACAACGAAGACAGCCTGCTCGACGTCAGCGATCTCGTGTTCATCGATGCGCCGGGTACCGGTTTCAGCCGGATTGCGGGCAAGGACAAGGAAAAAGCCTTTTATGGCGTGGACCCGGACGCGCATGCGTTCGCCGAATTCATCAAGGCGTTTCTCAGCCGCTATGACCGCTGGAATTCACCCAAATACCTGTTCGGCGAAAGCTATGGCACTACACGCTCGGCGGCACTGTCGGCGCTTCTGACCGGCCAGTACAACATCGAACTCAACGGTGTGATCCTGCTGTCGCAGATTTTGAGTTTCGACATGAGCGCGGACGAGCCGCAGCTCAATCCCGGTGTCGATCTGCCATATCAGCTTGTGTTGCCCACTTATGCCGCAACAGCCTGGTATCACCACAAGCTGCCGCAACAGCCGGCCGCATTGGACCCGTTTCTGGCCGAGGTGGAGCAGTTCGCGATGGGCGATTACGCCCACGCGCTGGCGCAAGGGGCGGTCCTCAGCGATGGCGAGCGCGATGCGGTTGCCGAGAAGCTGCATCAATATACCGGTCTGCCGGTGGCCTATATCAAAAAGGCCAATCTGCGTGTCAATGGCGGGGAGTTCGAGAAGACCCTGTTGGGCGATGACGACATGACGACCGGCCGCCTCGACACACGCTTTTCCGGGCCGACGCTCGATCCCCTGAGCAAGGAAGCCGAGTACGATCCGCAGGATGCTGCCATCAGTGCGGCCTATGTTGCGGCGTTCAATCAATATGTGCGCGAGGATCTGCATTACGGCAAAGGTTTGACGTACAAGCCCGGCATCGATGGGCTGTGGCGCACCTGGGATCATCGCCACAAACCGTCGGGGGCCGACAGTGCGGCGCCTGTCGCCACCAATGTGCTTCCGGATCTTGCCACCGCGATGAAGCGCGATCCCGATCTCAGGGTCATGCTGAATATGGGCTATTTCGATCTCGCCACCCCGTTCTTCGAGGGGATTTACGAGATGCGGCATTTGCCCATCCCGCCAAAGCTGCAGGCCAATATCAGCTACAAATTCTATGAATCGGGCCACATGGTCTATGCCCATCCCCCGGCCCTGAAGGCGCTGCATGACAATGTTGCGCAATTCATCCGCGACACCGACAATCTCTCCCGGGATTGAGGTACCGCGAAGATTGCTGCCGGTGGGGGACGGGATGAGGTCACGCGCGATTGTGCCTGTTCTGGCTGTAGCGCTTCTGCTGCCGCTTGGCGCATGTGCGCCCGCATTGCATCCGGCCTGTACCGCGGGCACGGATCAGGCGCTGACCAGTGTGCAGTTGTTTTTCGGCCGCGCGATTGCGGGCCGTGCCGATGTCAGCGACACGGAATGGTCCTCCTTCGCGGCGGCGGTTTTGACCCCCGCTTTTCCCGATGGTTTCACGGTTACCCGCGGCATCGGGCAATGGCGCGATCCCGGAACCGGCGCAATCGTGCAAGAGGGGAGTATGATCGTGCTGATCGCGGCACGGCCTGATGGCGATCTTTTCCGCCGGGTGGAACAGGTGAAGGCCGCCTATCGCGCACGCTTTCACCAGCAATCGGTGGGGCAACTCGTCACCCCGGCGTGCGGCAGTTTTTAATCCGGCTCCTCGTCGCGCGCTTCCAGCCACATGGCGTTCAGGATGGCGAAGGTGCAGGCAAAGCCGAGGCCGAGAACCCAGGAAAAATACCACATGGCATCGCGCTCCTAATAGGCGTGCTTCGAACTGTCGGTCACATCGTTTTCCCGTACGGGCCCTCGCATCACGCGATAGACCCAGGCGGTATAGGCGATGATCATCGGCAAAATCACCATCACCGACGCCAGCATCACACCCAGGGTCAGCCGGCTGGAAGACGCGTCCCAGATTGTCAGGCTGGCATGCGGGTCAGCCGATGATGGCAGCAGGAAGGGAAAAAGGGCAGCGCCTGCCGTTGTGATCGTGCCGACCGGCACCAGCGCCGATGCGAGAAAGGCCGCCAATGGCCGGGCACGCAGCAAGGCGGCACCGCCTGCACCGGCATAAGCGATGACGACGGTCAGCCATAAAGCAGGTTGATGAAGGAAATTCGCAAGCCAGCCGCCCGGTACAGTGCCAACCTGTTTGCCAAGCGGATTGGATGGGGCGTCGGGAACGATCGCACTCTCGATGCGATAGCCGTTCATTCTGGCTATCCAGAATCCTGCGATAGCGAACAGCACTGCAAACACAAGTGCGGCCCACGGCATGATGGCACGTGCGCGGGTCTGCACCGTGCTTTCGGTCTTCAGGTTCAACCAGCTTGCACCATGCAACACGATCATGGTGAGGCTGATGAGCCCCGCAAGCAGCGCAAAGGGGTTCAGCAGCGACAGAAGCGTGATGGTGGAATGAAAGCGCAAATCGCTGTCGAACCCGAAGGGCACGCCCAGAAACAGATTGCCGAAGGCAACGCCGAATACCAGCGCCGGCACGACGCCGCCGGAAAACAGGGCCCAATCCCAGAAGCTGCGCCAAAGCGGATTGTCGATCTTGCCGCGGAATTTGAATCCCACCGGGCGCAGGATCAATGTCGCCAGCACAAGGAACATCGCGAGATAGAAGCCGGAGAAACTCGCCGCATAGAGCGCGGGCCACGCCGCGAAAATGGCGCCGCCGCCTAGAATGAACCAGACCTGATTGCCTTCCCAGACCGGGCCGACCGTGTTGATGGCGATGCGCCGTTCGATATCGTTGCGCCCGACAAAGGGCAGAAGTGCTGCGGTGCCGAGATCGAATCCGTCCATCACCGCAAAGCCGATCAGAAGAATGCCGAGAATGGCCCACCACAGCAGCCGCAGGGTTTCATAGTCGAGCATCGTTCACCTCCGCTGCCAGTTTCCGAGGGCCTGAAAACGGTATGCCGTCTCCCTCTGGCCCCAGCCGGATGTATTTGATGAGCAGATAGAGGTCGGCGACCAGAAGTGCCGTATAGAACACGACGAAGCCCACCAGGCTGAACAGCACATTGCCCGCTGGCGTGGACGAGACGCCAAGGAAGGTCGGCAGGACGCCTTCGATCACCCAGGGCTGGCGGCCATATTCCGCCACGATCCATCCCAACTCAGCCGCGATCCACGGCAGCGGCAGGCTGAAAAAACAAAGCTTCAGGAACCATCGCCAACGCTCAAGTCTGCGGTGCGCCGACAGCCAGAAGGCATAGGTGAAAAGGGCGATGAAGAAGAAGCCTAGGCCCACCATGATGCGGAACGACCAGAACAGCACCGGCACATCCGGGATTGTGCTATAGGCGGCGCGTGTGATTTCCGCGCGCGTGGCATTTTCAATATCGGGACGGTAGCGTTTCAGCAGCAGCGCATAACCCAGATTGTTGATATGCGCGTCGAGCGTCCGGCGCAGGCTTTCATCTTTCGGTGCCTTCTTGATCGCTTCCAGCGCGCGGTAGGCGATAAGCCCGTCCTCGATGCGGTGATGGGCTTCTTCTACCAGTTCATTGATACCGGGAAGTGTTTTGTCGACAGAGCGTGTTGCGATCAGCCCCATCACCCAGGGGATTTTCACGGCATAGTGCGTCTGATGTGTGGAAAGGTCCGGCAGTCCGACCACGGTGAAAGACGCGGGTGCCGGTTCGGTGTCCCACATCGCCTCGATCGCGGCGAGTTTCATTTTCTGGTTTTCGCCGGCTGTGTAGCCCGACTCATCACCCAGCACCACGACAGACAGTGCCGATAAAAGCCCGAAACTGGCCGCCACGGTCATCGAACGCCGTGCGATCTCCACATGGCGCCCGCGCAACAGATAATAGGCGCTGATCGACAGCACGAAGATCGCTCCGGTTACATAACCCGCGCTGACGGTGTGAACGAATTTTGCCTGCGCCACCGGGTTGAACAGGACCGCCATGAAATCGGTCACTTCCATGCGCATGGTGTCGGCGTTGAACGCGGCGCCGACAGGATACTGCATCCAGCCATTGGCGATCAGAATCCACAGCGCGGAAAGATTGGTGCCGATGGCCAGCGCCCAGGTCGCGATCAGGTGCTGCACCTTGCTCAGCCTGTCCCATGCGAAGAAGAACAGGCCGACAAAGGTTGCTTCCAGGAAGAATGCCATCAGCCCTTCAAGGGCGAGCGGGGTGCCGAAAATGTCACCGACGTAGTGGGAATAGTAGGCCCAGTTGGTTCCGAACTGGAACTCCATGGTGATGCCGGTGGCAACGCCCATGGCGAAGTTGATGCCGAACAGAATGCCCCAGAATTTTGTGATGTCGCGCCAGATCGGCTTGCCCGTCATCACGTAAACCGACTCCATGATGGCCAGCAGGACCGCAAGGCCCAGCGTCAACGGTACGAATAGAAAATGGTAGAGTGCGGTGACCGCGAATTGCAGGCGCGAAAGCTCGACAATATCCATTGGGAAACCTCAAGGGATGCTGTTGTCCAGCAAATGGGCGGTTAGGGCGGCGCCGTCCGGCGCTGGCGGCCGCACGGGGGCGAAAAAAAGCTGGTAGAGAATGAAAAGCGCGATCAGCTTGATGCCGACCAGAAGGATGATCTTGCGGCGCAAGGCGCGGGGAAGAATGGGTGTCGATCCGGAAATGCCACGATCCCCTGAAATGGCTGGACAATGCCGTTTCCTGTGAAGTATGGCCCGCTCTCCCGGAGAAGCAAGTCTTTGAAAAGCCGGGCCGCTGCCAATTGCGGCCGTTTCTGGTATGATCGTCCGTCAGAATGGAAACGCCCGCATCGCCATTGAAAGAGATACGCACACGCCTGCGGCAGGACGCTGCGGCCGGCGATGTTGCGGCCATGGCGGAGCTTGGGCGCAGTCTTCTGGCCGAACCGCCCTTTGCGCCCTATGACGGCATCAAGTTTACGATGGAGGCCGCGCAAAAGGGCCATGCCGATGCCACGCATCTGCTGGCTGTGTTCGCGGCCTGCGGTGCCGGCCTGAAACAGGATTGGTCTGCCGCGGTTGACTATCTGCGGCATGCCGCAAGGTTCGGCTCATCGCTCGCGCGTGAACAATTGGCGCTTCTGGAACTTGCCGTGGATGCGGCGCCGGTTTCGGATGCTGCGCCCGCGATCGCGCGCTGGCTTGCAACGCCGTCACCGCGCATGGTGCACTCGGCGCCGCGGATTGGTGTTGTCGAAAATTTTCTCACGCCCGCATTTTGCGACTGGCTGATCAGGCGCGCACGGCCGCAATTGAAACGGGCGGAGACGTATGGCCGCGGCACGGGCACGGCCAGCGTTGTTGCGGCACGTACCGGCAGTTCGATGGATTTCCCGATTGTGGAGGCCGATCTGGTGGTGGCCTTGGTGCGGGAAAAAATTGCGCAGATCTGCAACCTTCCCACCCGGCAGATGGAGCACACGGTCATCCTGCACTACGCGCCGGGCCAACAATATTTCCAGCACTATGACTTTCTGGATGAAAAGGATTCCGGTGGCGCACAGGATATCGCCCAGCGTGGCCAGCGCGTCTTCACGTTCCTGATCTATCTGAACGATGACTTCACTGCCGGCGAAACCGGCTTTCCGCGACTTGACTGGCGCTACAAGGGGCGCAAGGGCGATGCGGTGTTCTTCTGGAACGTGACGCCGGACGGTGCTTGCGACCGCGAAACCCTGCATGCGGGCCTCCCACCGGCGCAAGGGGAGAAGTGGCTGCTGTCGCAGTGGATTCGTGGGCCCGTCCGGCCTGCATAAGGCGCAAAACGCATAATCTTTCCCGCGCGCGCCGCGTCTGTGCTACCGCAGGGCCCATGACCCTATATCCACTCTTGCGTTTAAAACCCAAGGAGGGACGGCGTGTGCGCGCCGGCGCCCCATGGGTGTTCTCGAACGAAATCGAGATGACGCCCGCGCTGAAGGCGCTTGCTCCCGGCAGCCTCGTGCGGGTCGAAGGCGGTGATGGCCGCCCCTTTGGCACGGGCTATTTCAATCCAGCCAGTCTGATTGCCGCCCGCCTGCTCTCGCCCGATCCTGAAGCGCGGATCGACGAAGCCTTTTTTGTGGAGCACATCAGCCACGCTTTGTCCCTGCGTCAGGCTTTTTTCGAAACACCGTTTTATCGCTTGATCCATGCCGAAGGCGATGGCCTGCCCGGCCTTGTGATCGATCGTTTTGACGATGTTCTGGTTCTGCAGGTCACAACGGCGGGTATGGAGGCGCTGATCGCCCCACTGCAACGCGCGCTTGAAAGCGTGATTGCGCCGCGCGTCATGATCTTACGCAACGATACGCCTGCGCGTCTGCTCGAAAAGCTCGATCTCTATGCGCGCCCGCTCAAGGGCGGCATGCCGCCCCATGTTGTGGTGGAGGAAAATGGCGTCCGCTATTTCGCCGATCTGGAAGGTGGACAGAAAACCGGCTGGTATTTCGACCAGCGCTTCAATCGTGCCGATGTGGCGGCACTGGCTCGCGGCCACACCATGCTGGATGTCTATTGCCATGGTGGCGGTTTCTCGTTGCTCGGCGCCAAGCGCGGTGCCCGCGAAGCAATCGGCATCGATTCGTCACAAAGCGCATTGTCGCGGGCAGAGGAAGCGGCAGCGGCAAATGGCGTCGCGGGCAATTGCAAATTCATCAAGGCGGATGCATTTGTGGAGTTGGAGCGTCTTGGCACGCAGAACGACGTTTTCGATATTGTCGTGGCCGATCCGCCGCCCTTCGTGAAGGCACGCAAGGATCTGGAGGCGGGTGCCCGCGCCTATCGCCGCCTTGCGCGGCTTGCCGCCGCTGTCACGGCGCCGGGTGGCTTTCTGTTTCTGGCATCCTGCTCGCACAATATATCGGCGGAGCGTTTTGCGGCCGAATGCGCTGCCGGTATTGCGCGAACGGGACGGCGGGCGGCATTGGTGCGGCAATCGGGTGCCGGGCCAGACCATCCGGTTCATCCATTGCTGCCGGAAACGGCCTACCTGAAAGCCTTGCTCTACCGGCTCGGCTGATCAGATCGTTGTCTGCGTGCCCAGTTCGACCACACGGTTGGGCGGCAAGCGGTAAAACCGTGCCGGTGAAAGGGCGCCGCTGGCCAGCGTGATGTAAAGCCATGTGCGCCATTTGCCGAGGCCGGGATGCTCCGCCGGCATCAGCGTTTCGTGGCCGATGAAAAAGGTCGCGGTCTCGATATCCACCGCAAGGCCATAGGCCCTCGCTTCTGCCAAGGCGCGCGGCACGTCCGGCGTTTCGAAGAAGCCGTGGTGGACATCCATGGCGAAAAAGCCCTTGCCCAGCTTTTCGACCTGGATGCGCTTGTCCGGCGGCACAAAGGGGCGGTCCTCCACCTCCACATGCAGCAGGATCACGCGCTCATGCAGGACCTTGTTGTGTTTCAAATTGTGCAACAGGGCGCCCGGCACCGAATCGATGCGTGAGGCAAGAAAGACCGCGGTGCCGGCCACGCGCGTGGGTGTTTTCTCCGCCCGCTCCAGAAACAGGTTCATCGGCATGGATTCGTTGCGAATCCGCTCCAGGTGCAATTGACGCCCTTTGCGCCAGGTTTCCATCGCGATGAAAATACCGGTGGCGATGGCAAGCGGCACCCAACCGCCTTCGACGATCTTCAAGCTGTTGGCGGACAGGAAGGCGAGGTCGATGAAGGCGAGCGAGCCGAATACGATTGCTGCCATCCGGAACCCCCATCGCCATTGCCGCCCGGCGACGATGGAGGCGTTGAAGGTGTCGATGACCATGACACCGGAAACCGCGATGCCATAGGCCGCGGCAAGCGCATTGGAGCTGCGGAAAATCAGCACGATCAACACCACGCCGATCAGCATCACGGTATTCATACCGGGTACGTAGATCTGGCCGTAATCGGTAGCCGAGGTATGGCGGATTTCCATGCGCGGAAGCTGGCCCAGTTGCACGGCCTGTTGTGTCATGGAGTAGACGCCGGAAATGACGGCCTGCGAGGCGATGATGGTGGCGGCCGTCGCCAGCAGCACCAGCGGGTAGTGCAGCCAGGATGGCGCCAGCGCGTAGAAGGCGATGGAGGCTGATTGCGGGTTGCGCAGCAATTCCGCGCCCTGTCCGAAATAGACCAGCATCAGCGACGGCAACACGACAAACGCCCAGGCATAGCGAATCGGGTCTTTGCCGAAATGGCCCATGTCGGCGTAAAGCGCCTCGCACCCCGTCACCGCCAACACCACAGCGCCCAGCGCGACGAATGCCGTCCATGGTTCGTGCGCGAACAGTGCAAGCCCGTAAAGCGGGTTGACCGCCATCAGGATCGATGGGGTCTGCACCAGGGAAATAAGGCCCAGTGTCGAGATCGTCGCGAACCACAGGGCCATGATCGGCCCGAACATCCGCCCGATCCGCGCCGTGCCCCGGCTTTGCAGAAGAAATAACCCCACCAGGATGATCAGGGTCAGTGGCATGATCAGCGGTTCGAATGCGTGACTGCTCACGCCCAGCCCCTCGACCGCGCTCAGCACGGAAATCGCCGGCGTCAGCACGCCATCGCCGTAGAAAAGCGCCAACCCCAGAATCGCGGCTGTCCCGATCAGGCGCTTGGTCCCGGGCTTCAAGCCCTGGCTGCGATGGGCCAGTGTTGCCAGAACCAGCGTGCCGCCTTCGCCATTGCTGTCGGCCCGCATGATCAGGCCGACATATTTGATCGATACGACAACGATCAGCGACCAGAAGATCAGCGACAGCGCGCCGAAGATGGCCATCGGCCCGGGAAAGTGACCGCCCGTTGCCTCCACCGTCTGGCGCAGCGCGTAAATCGGGCTGGTGCCGATGTCGCCGAACACAACGCCCAGCGCCCCGATCGTCAGTGCCACCTGCCGCTTCAGCGGTTTGCCCGGCGGTGACGACGGGGCTTGCGGGACCGGTGTCTCCGGGACCGCTGCCAACGGGTCGTCAGGGGCGGGGCCTTGATTGGTCTCGTCGATGGTCACGATGAAGAACGGCCGTGAATGTTGCAGGAGATTCTGGAAAACACGGAAACAGGCCCGCTCTCTAAAAAGAATCGGAAGCACGGTCCGATTGGGAAAATCGGATCATGCCCAGAAGGTCTATTCCGCGGCCGGCCGGTTATCGCGATGCCCGATCCCGCTTGCGGGCGGCGAAAATAGGCTCGCCCGGCGCGGCTGAAAAGACCCGCAGGCGATTTCGCTCCGGTCTCGCACTTATGGCATTGAAATAAAAGGAAATTTTATTCCGAAACTTGCCCGGCAAGGCGCATCTGGGCCGGCTCCGGCCCAATGAATCCCTGTACCGGATAATCGCGGATGCCCCAGCTGTCAGCGCGCAGATTATAGACCCGGACAACGCTCCAATCGTTGGCGGGGCTAACATCGGCAACCGCGTTCGACAGATAGATATCGCCGCTGTTCAGCCAGTTGGCGTGGTCTACCAGTATCAGCCGCGGTGAAACGATCTTCTGCACCACAGCGAGGTGGCCACGTTTGGGGCCCGCATAGCCGATCAGCACCATGACGGCACCCGGCTCGGGCTGTTGATGACGGGCATATTTGTTCGTGGCCTGGTTCCACCAGGTGCCCGCGTCGCCATAGATCGAAATGCCGGAATGGGCGCGCGCATACGGCACGCATTGCAGTGGTGCCGGTGGTGTTTCGATGCGGCCGGGTCCGCCGCGGCTTGCTGCGAGTGGCGGTGGCGCGCTGCTGCCGGAATCGCCGGGCACACTCGCGCACCCTGCCATCACAACGCATAGAAATGCCGCTATCGCGATCCGCAACGCTTGAGCAGGGAACGCGTCGGCCATGGCCAGCCCCAAACCATCCGCCCACGCGCATGTGGGCAGTTCAGGGCGAGAGATAGACTGCGCTGGTTAAGGGTTCATTAAGATATGGATTTGGAATTCCGCACTTATTCGCCGGGTGCCACGTCGCGTGCGGGCAATGCGATGGAGCCGGTCAGCCCCATACCACCGATCGAGATCAGGCCGGACACGGCGATGATGAAGAACGGCGCGCTCCACGCCTGCTCGGTCAGCGCGAAGGCCGGCAGCAGCAGCCCAACCACGATTTCCGGCCAGCCGCGCCATGCCCCGGCGTAAGCGGCGCCGGCCTTCGGCGTGCGCTGAAACACCATGCGGGTGCTGAAGAATGCTTCCAGCGTCGCGCGTGTGTTGGAGAGGACGAGGCCGCTCGGGAAGATCAGCGCCAGCAGAAGGCCACGGAACAGGCGCGGCGTTTGCTGACGGCCAAGCATCGCCTGCCCGAGATAGAGATAACTCACGCTGACAGAGAGGCCGAATGCCGTCACCGCCAGGCCAAGCTCGGCCACGGTGCGGATATAGACCACGCCCAGGGCCATCAGCGTCAGGCTGATCACGGCGCTCATCGCGGCCAGGGAATAAAACGCGAACTGGCAGATCTGGGCCGTCATCACCGCGCGCATCCATAGCGGCAGGGAGGAGCGCCAGATCTGCGGGATCAGTTTGCGGGCGACCTGTGCATGGCCCTTGGTCCAGCGTGCCTGTTGCGCCCGCCATGCGGCGGCTGTTTCGGGCAATTCGCCCGGCACTTCGACATCCGGCAGCAGCGTGGCGCGCCAGCCCTTCAGGGCACAGCGCATGCTGAGGTCCAGATCTTCGGTCAGCGTGTCGCCGGTCCAGCCGCCGGCATCGTCGATCGCCTCGCGCCGCCAGACACCGGCCGTACCATTGAACGAGATTGGCAGGCCGGCGCGGACACGGGCGTCCTGCTCCACCGCGAAATGGCTGTCCAGCAGCAGCCCCTGTGCGAAGGTGAGCCAGTTGCGGTTGCGGTTGGCATGGCCCCAGCGCGCCTGCACGAAGGCCAGGCCCGAATCGGCCACCAATGCCGGTACGGTCCGCCGCAGGAAATCCGGCGCTGGTACGAAATCGGCATCGAAGATCGCAACGAAGGGGGCGTCGGAATGAACCAGCCCGAAGGCAAGATTGCCGGCCTTGAAACCGGTGCGTTGTCCGCGGCGCAGGATGGAGAAATTCACCCCTTCGGGCACCACATTGCGCACCGCGGCAACCAGGGCCTCGTGATTCTCGGCCCGGCCATCGTCCAGAAGCTGGATTTCCAGCCGGTCGCGCGGCCAGTCCAGCCTGGCGGCGGCGGCGGCAACCCGCACGGCCAGCGCCCCTTCGTCGCAGACCGGCAACTGGACCAGGACGCGTGGCAGCGCCTCGTCAGGCAGCCTGGGCACACGCGGGTTCGACGGTCGCCTGAACAGGCGGAGCGCGCCGAGACCGGCAAGCTGCACGGATAGAAGCGCCAGCATGACCAATATACAGGCAAGCGCACATTGCAGGAGCAGGGAAAAACCGGCCATGGCGGAGAGTACGGACCCCCAATTGTTTCCGTCGGTGACGCCGCCGGGAAGCGGCGGATTCCAGAACATTCGGGCCGCGCAAGACCCCGCGTCCCCAGAGGAGTAAGTTCAGGGGGAATGTGAGGCGGCGCGGACTCTTTCGCAAGAGGCGGAAAGGGCTTGACTAACCGGCAAATTCCGGGGCCGGTTTGGCGCGTTGGTGGCCGTTTCAGTCCAGCGTGCGGCGGAACCGGGCCAGCGCCAGCGCACCGGCCGCCGCGGTGAAGAGCGCCAGCGGCCAGAATTGCGGCCACACATCGGCAAAGCCGTTCGCCTTCAACATGACACCGCGCACAATCCGCAGGAAATGCGTGATGGGCATGATTTCGCCCAGCGCCTGTGCCCATCCGGGCATGCCCCGGAAGGGGAAAACAAAGCCTGACAGCAGTATCGACGGCAACAGGAAAAATACCATCATCTGCATCGCCTGAAGCTGGCTTTTGGCCACGGTGGAGAAGGTGTAGCCCACGGCCAGGTTGGCGATGATGAAAAGTAGAAGGGCGCCGCTAAGCAGGGTGAGCGAGCCAAGCATCGGCACCGCGAAAACGATTTTCGTGGCCACCAGAATCAGGGCGCTCTGGATCAGGCCCACGATCACATAAGGCGCGATCTTGCCGGTCATGATTTCCAGGGGCCGCACCGGCATCGCCAGAAGATTTTCGTACGTGCCGCGTTCGCGCTCGCGTGTCACCGCCATCGATGTCATCAGGACCAGTGTCATGGTCAGGATCACGCCCAGAAGACCAGGCACGACATTGTACTGCGTGTTGGATTCGGGATTGTAGCGTTCGTGAACGGCAACTTGGAAAGCGGGACTGGCGGCTGCGCGCGCGGCCAGTGGCCCTTTCAGATCATCGCGCAACGCATTTTCGATCAGGCCTTGGAATGCGCCCACCGCACGCGAGCCCGATGCCGGGTCGGTGGCATCGGCTTCCAGAAGGATCGTGGGGGATGCGCCGCGCACCAGATCGCGGGAGAAATTGGCCGGAATGTTCACCACGAATGAAACCGTGCCGCGGTCAAGCAGGCGGCGCGCTTCCGCGGGGGAACGTGTCTGGCGCACGACGCGGAAATAGTCCGAATTCATCAGCCCCGCCGTGATGGAATCCGAAAATGCGCCGGGATCTTCGATGGTCAGCGCGGTGGGCAGATGTTTGGGATCGAGATTGATCGCAAAGCCGAACAGAAAAAGCTGCATCACCGGAACGCCCACGATCATCGCAAGCGTCAGCCGGTCGCGCCGCATCTGGATGTATTCCTTGATCAGGATTGCGCGCACGCGCAGCAACGAAAAGCGCATGGTCATGCCTCACCCCGGCTTTCCTGCTGAAGCTGGATGAACACATCTTCAAGGCTTGGCCGCGCGCGTTGCACCGACAATCCATCCCGGCTGTGAAGCGGGGCCAGCGCGGTTTCGAGTTTGTGCGCATCGTGGCCGCTGACGTGCAGGGCCGCACCGAAGAAGGCGACGGACTCCACACCGTCAAGTCCGCGCAGATGCGGCGCCAGTTCGCGCGCGTTCGCACCTTCGATGACGAAGGTGACAAGGCCGGATTGTGCGATCACGTCCGCCACCGTACCGCGGGCCACGATGCGGCCCACATTGATGTAGACGATGCGGTCACAGCGTTCGGCCTCGTCCATGTAATGTGTGCTGACCAGCACGGTCAGACCTTCATCGCTCAGGGCGTGAATCTGGTCCCAGAAATCCCGTCGGGCTTTGGGGTCCACGCCGGCGGTGGGTTCGTCGAGCAAAAGAAGATCGGGCCGGTGCAGCATGCAGGCGGCAAGCGCCATGCGCTGTTTCCATCCGCCCGAAAGGCCGCCCGCCAGTTGGTGCTGCCGCCCAGCAAGCCCCAGCCGGGCAAGGGCTTCATCCACCATTTTGCGGCGATCGGGCAGGCGGTAGATCCGTGCGGTGAATTCCAGGTTCTCCCGTATCGAAAGGTCGGTCCAGAAACTGAAATGCTGGGTCATGTAACCCGTCTTGCGCTTGATCGCTTCGCTCTCGCGGCGGAAATCGTGACCAAGGCAGGTGCCTTCACCCGCATCCGGTTTCAGAAGGCCGCACAACATGCGGATTGTGGTGGTCTTGCCCGAGCCGTTCGGCCCCAGGAAACCCCACACTTCGCCTTGCGGCACTGCGATGTCGATGCCGTCGACCGCGCGCTTGTCACCGAACTGCTTGGCAAGCCCGCGCACGTCGATGGCCAGCGTCTGCGCCGCGGTCATTGCGGCCTGACCGTTACAGGTTGTCCGGGATTGAGTTTCAGGCCGCCATCGGCGCGGGCTTCCAGTTTGAACACCAGCCTTTCGCGGCTCTCCGCAGAAAAGATCACCGGCGGGGTAAACTCCTCCTGTTGGGCGATGAACGTGATGCGGGCGGGGATGGGTTTTGCGCAGCCATCGCAGGTGATGGAAACCTTATCGCCCATATGAACCTTCGCGAACTGGGTTTCGGGCACGAAGAAACGCACATAGATATTCTGCGGCGGCAGCACGGCGACAACCGGCGTCATCGCAGGGACATACTCCCCGGTGCGGAAATAGATGTCTTCAACCCGGCCGGCGGTTTTGGCAGTGACCTGTCTTTGCGAAAGCTGATAATCGGCGTCGGCGAGGGCAGCACTGTATTGCTGGTGCAGCGCCGATGCCTGGGCGAGGCGGGCCGCGGCCTGTTTGGCATTGGACTGGGCAAGGTCGTAGTTCTGCTGTGTTCCCGCGTGGGCGCGCAGCAGGCCGCCCTGCCGGGTGAGTTCTTTTTGCGCCAATGTCAGATCGGCTTTCGCCTGCTGAATCTGCGCCTCAGCCTCCGCGATATTGGCAACGGTTTGCGCCCGAGCCGCCTCCTGCCGTGTATTGTCCAGCGTGAAAAGGATTTCGCCGCGCTTGACGATATCGCCGCGTTTGACGGAGATCTGTTCGAGCCAGCCTGCCTGTGGCGCGGCAATGAAGGCGTCCTCGCCCTCGACATAGCCTGTCCAGCCTGTGTCACCGGTCTCGCCACAGCCGTAAAGCAGAAATGCGATCAGCAACAACGCGCGTTTCATCCTCAGCCTCCGGCGGAGAGACCGGCCAGAAGCAGATCGATATGGGTTTCGATCATGCCGGCGTGGTCATAAGGTTCGTCGTCGAATTGTGCGAAACTCGTCCGCCAGAAGGCGGCGAGCAGCAGCGGCGCGATAGAAATCCGCGCGACATGCCCCGGATCGACGGCGCGGAATTCACCGCTTGTCACACCGCGCGCGATCAGGCCCGTGAGCAGGCCAAGCCCCTGCGCGATGATCTCGTTACGATAGAAGCGGGCGAGTTCGGGAAAATTTCCAGCCTCGGCGACGATGATCTTGGGCAGCACCACCCGGTCGCTGGTCGCGATGAAATGGCCGATGCGGGTCAATACCAGCCGCAGCAGATCGCCCGCAGGCCCGTGAAAATTATTCACCTGTTCCTTCGCGCCGGCGATGGCCGGGCTGATGGATTGGCGAATCAGTGCCTTGAACAGCGATTCCTTGCTGTCGAAATAAAGATAGATCGTGCCCTTGGTGACACCGGCCCGGCGCGAAATGTCTTCCATGCGCGCCGCGGCGAAGCCTTTCTCCGCGAAGACGGCGAGTGCCGCCTCCAGAATTTCTGCGGGCCTTGCGTCCTTGCGGCGATGCCAACGGGATTGGGTGGCTTCCATGCGCCGATATTAGTAACTGAACAGTCAGTTATCAATAATGCTGCAGGGCGAATTTCATTCATCGCGGGTACAGCCTCGGCGCGCTACAGTGCCGGACAGATTTTGAGTCAGGATGGATAGAAATGCCCCGCCCCGCTTACAAGGTATTGGGATTGTTGAGTGTTCTGGCGCTGGTGGGTTGTGCGGAGCCGGCGGCCTACGCACCCAGAGCGCCGGGCCAGAGCGTCGGCTACACCGATGTGCAATTGGCCCAGAACCGTTACCGGGTTACCTTCACCGGGAATTCCGTCACCCCGCGCGAAACGGTGGAAAATTATCTGCTGCTGCGTTCGGCCGAAGTGACGCTGCAATCCGGGTATCACGCCTTTGAATTCGATACCCGCGATACCAAGGCGGATGTGCGCTATCGCTCCGATTTCACCGGCTGGCCTGGCTGGCGCGGCGGCTATGGCTGGTATTGGCATAGCTGGGCCTTCGGCTCCCCCTTCGGGCCGCCTTATGAATCGGTCGATAGCTATCCGATCACCCGTTATCAGGCTTACGCGGAGATCGTGATGCTGACGCCGGAGGAAGCGCACGACAATCCGCGTGCCATCGATGCCCACGACGTGATCACGCATGTCCGCCCGATGACCGTGCCGCCGAAGCCCGCGCCGCGTTGATTTCTAACGCGGTTTGCGCAGCACCATCCGCGCACGGTCGCCGTCGCGGATGACGCTGAGTGTTTCATAGCCTTCCTGGCGGCACATATACGGCACATCGATGGGGGCCATCGGGTCATCGGTGGCAATCTCGATTTCCGTACCCGGCTTTGCGCGTGACAGCGCGCGGCGCGCCATCAGCGCGGGCAATGGGCATTTCAGACCCTGCAAATCATGAAATTCGCGGTCTGCGGTACAAGGCTCTGGCGTCATGGGCTTTCGCAATATCCGCGACTGGTTTCGCCTATTGTGTAAAGCTGATCTCCGCCGCCGGGACAATATCGGCGAAATTGGCAAGCGTCGCATTGTGGTGGGCGACGATGTCCTTCGCATGCAGGACGGCCGTGTCGCCCGTTGTGTGCGCGTCAGCGGCAAGGGTTACGGCAAAGCCCCGCTCAAAAGCCGCACGTACGGCCGTATCGACACAATATTCCGTTTGCATGCCACTGACGATCAGGGCATCGATTCCGGCGGCACGAAGTTTCGCTTCAAGCGCGGTATCTGAAACGCGCTGCACTGGCGCTTGACGATCACGGCGTCGTCCTTCCGCGGTGCAATCTCTTCCCGGAATGGAAAGCCGGCGCCATCCGCAGAAAGCGGGTGACCCGGCCCGCCATCATGCTGGACGAAAAATATCGCCATACCGGATGCGCGCGCTGCCGCGATCATCTGTGTAATGCGCCCTATAACGGCTTCGCCGTCGAAAGGCTGGAAGGCCGGGACGGAAAACATCCCTTTCTGCACGTCGATGACGAGAAGCGCGCGCGCCATTTCATTCCGCTGCCTTGGCGGCTTTTTTGGCTTCTTCTTCCTCGTGATGCTTCTGAATGGTTTGCATCGCGGCCATCGCGGCGGCGCCGATGAACTGTTCCTTGTTGTCTTTGGCCCAGGAAAACGCCGTTTCGCGCGCCTCGTTGGCCTTGTTGATCACGGGCGTCACATAGCGCTGCCACAGTTCGTAGGATTTTTTCGTGGCTTCGAAATCCGCCCAATTGTGGGCCAGTTGCAGGAAGCAGCCGAATTCACCCTGCTTCTGTTGCAGGCGGCGGATCTGCGCGATGGCGTCATCCGGCGTTCCGACGACGATGACATCCTGTTTGATCAGGTCTTCGACGCTTTGGGCCTCCATCGCATCGCGGCCGGCAACCGCACTGATGCCGGAAAAATATTCCTGCCACTTGTCGAAACCGAATTTGATGTTCTCGAAGGCGCGTTCGCGGCTTTCGGCGATATGCACCGGCCCCACCAGGCGAAGTTTGGCGGGGTCCATTTTCTGACCATGCTCGGCCGCCACGTCATTGGCGATTTTCCAGTTGATGCTCAATGCGTCGTAACCGGCCATCTGGGTCGCCGCCACGCACAAAAGGCCGAAGCCGTGCCTCCCGGCCAGACGTCCGCCCGATGGCGTGACGCTGGAGGCGACGGCGATTTCGGGGTGCGGCCAGGTATAAGGGCGCAGCTGACATGTTGCGTCCTTCAGTGTAAACCAGTCGCTTTGGTGCGTAACGCGCTCACCGTTGAACAGGCGCAGGATGACCTCGATCGCCTCCACCATCCGTTCCCGCTGCACCGAAGGATTGATGCCCATTGCGAAGGCGTCGGATGGCAGCAGGCCGGGCCCGACGCCGAACAGCACGCGCCCGCGCGTCTGATGGTCGAGCTGGATGATGCGGTTCGCCGTCATCAGCGGGTTGTGGTAGGGCAGCGAGACGACGCCGGTGCCGAGCATGATCCGCCTTGTCCGTTCTGCCGCGGCGGCGATGAACAGTTCGGGGCTCGCGATAATCTCGTAACCGGCAGAGTGGTGCTCGCCAACCCAGGCTTCTTCGTAGCCCAGCCGGTCCAGATATTCGATCAGTTCAAGATCGCGCTGGATGCACAGCGTCGGGTCCTCATGGACCGGGTGAAAGGGCGCCAGAAAAATCCCATTCCGCAATTTGAGGCTCATCGTATTTCCTTCCCGAATATACTTTCTCCTGTTTATGACATATTGTCAGACACCTGTCCTGCGGCATTTAAAGGGCGGGTGACGGAAAGGGGCCAAGCCCGTCTTCCACCGCCGCGCCGAAATCGAACAACCGGTCTTCGCCCTGCCACGGCCCCACGATCTGGATGCCGATGGGCAGGCCTTCCGCCGTGCGCCCGGCCGGCACAGCCAACGCCGGAGCGTGCAGCGAGGTGGCGAGCGCGATCCAGTTCAGCATCTGCATGTAAGGGGTGGATTTGCCGTCGACCGTGATGCTGCGCGCATTCATCGGGTTCGAATGGTCATGCGGAAAAGCCGGCACCGGCGTGATCGGCATGATGATCGCATCGTAATCGCGGAAGAATTCCGCCAGCCTGTCCTTCTGCTGCTGGCGCAGACGTTGCGCGGCCAGAATTTCGGCGTCACTCGCCATGACCCTGAGGCGGTAGCGAGCCTGCCCCGTTGGATCGCGGCCGTCGCGCACGGCGGCCAGATCGGCTTCGCGCGTGGCTGCCATGCTCTGGCGCAGGTTTTCGGGAAAGCCGCCACCAATGATCGGCGTCAGAAGGTCGAGGTAAGTCTCCATCATCTCCGCCATCGCAAGGGCGGGTTTGGTGCGTTCCACATTTGCACCGGCCTTTTCCAGTGCGCGGCCTGCATCGCTCACGCTTTGCCTGACCGCCGCCGCCAGGGGCCAGCCATCTTCTTCGTCCCACAAGGCCACGTGCGCGCCCTTCACATCGCGGCGCGGCTTTTCCGGCGTGCCGTTCAATACAGACCACAACAACTTCAGATCGTCCGTATTGCGCGCCATCGGGCCGCCGACGCCAAGGTCGAGTTCGGCGTCGATGCCGGGCGGCGGTGGCACATGCCCCTTCATCGGCAATGCGCCCCAGGTGGGTTTCAGTGAGCAGACGCCGCAGAAATTGGCCGGATGCCGCAAGGAACCGCCGATGTCGGAACCGATCTCGAGCGATGTGATACCTGTCGCCAAAGCTGCGGCCGCCCCGCCGGAGGAGCCGCCCGGTGTGCGTGAAAGATCGAAGGGGTTGTTGGTGGTACCGTAGATCGCGTTGTAGCTCTGGAAATCACCCAGCATCAGCGGCACATTGGTTTTGCCCCAGATGACGGCACCCGCTTTGCGTACCCGCGCCGCCAGTTCGGCATCGGTACAATTCTTGGTGCGATTGGCGAATGCCGGTGCACCGGCTGTGGCGGGCATGTTCTCCACATCGTAACCATCCTTGATGGTCATCGGGATGCCGGCCAACGGGCCGAGTGCTGCACCCTTTGCGCGCGCTTCGTCGATCGCCGCGGTATCTTTCCTGGCGCGCTCAGCATCGGTTGCAACGACCGCATTCAATTGCGCATGCAGGGCGTCATTGCGGGCCATGTGCGCGTCCAGAAGCTCGCGCGCCGATATGCGCTTTTCCGCAAGCGCCTGTGCCATGTTGCGCGCCGAAAGTTCTGTCGGTGATGTCATTGTTATCCTCCCGATCGGGCAAGTTCAGAGGGATGGTTTCGTGAAACTGCCCAGGGTTTCTTCCAGCGCCGCTGCGAAATCGAACAGACGGTCTTCGCCGTTCCATGTGCCAACCAGTTGCACGCCAACTGGCAGACCATCACCCGTGCGCCCGGCCGGAACGGCGATTGCCGGCGCATGCAGGAAGGTCGCCAGCGAAATCCAGTTGACCATGGTCAGGAAGGGCCATGTCCTGCCTTCGATTTCGATGTGGCGGTCCATGAAGCTTTCGCTTTGGCTGTGCCTGAAGGCTGGCACGGGCGTGATCGGCATCAGAATGGCGTCGAACCCGCTGGCGTAGAACGCGGTCAATTGTTCCTTCATCCGGTGGCGCGCGACCAATGTGCGGGTGACGTCGCGGTAAAGCGCCGTCGCCGACAGGCGATAGCTGGCTGCCGATGTCCAATCGGGATGCTCCGCGAATGCGCGCTTGTCGGCCTCCTGCCCCGCCATGAATTCCGCGAACGCGGCATCCGGCAGATTCGCACTCATTTCCGCACCGATGCGCACCATGTAATTCCGCATCATCTCTTCGCCGTCGATGGCGGGCTTGGCCTCCACCACCTCCACCCCGCAATCGCCAAGCGCCTTTGCCGCGCGCACGGTTGCGGCTTTCACTTCGGCGCTGAGCGGCCAGTTCGGCTCCGCATTCCACAGCGCCACACGCGCCCCTTTCACATCGCGGCGGGGACGGGCCGCGCTGTCGTGCAGCACGCCGTAAAGAAGGCGCAAGTCTTCGGCATTGCGCGCCATTGGGCCCACCACATTCAGATCGGGTTCGAACCAGTTATCCGGCAACGGCGGGATGTGGCCCGCTTGCGGCAGGGCATTCCAGGTCGGCTTCAGCGAGTAGACGCCGCAGTAATTGGCAGGATGGCGCAGCGATCCGCCGATATCGGAGCCGATTTCCAGTGGCGTGATGCCCGCGGCCAAAGCCGTTGCACTGCCGCCGGAAGAACCGCCCGGCGTGCGTGTCACGTCATAAGGATTGTTGGTGGTGCCATAAATCTCGTTGAAGGATTGCAGATCGCCCAGCATCAGCGGCACATTGGTTTTGCCCCAGATCACCGCACCGGCTTTTCGCGCGCGGGCGACCACGGCTGCATCGGGGCAGGTTTTGGCCCGGCCCACCAAAGCCGGGTTGCCGCAAACGGCCGGCATGTTCTCCACATCGAAGCCATCCTTGATGGTCATCGGAATGCCGGCAAGCGGGCCGAGCGGCTTGCCCCGGGCGCGGGCATCGTCGATCGCCTGTGCATCCTTCTTCGCGCGCGCAATATCCGTTTCGATGACGGCATTCAGCTTTGTGTGCAGGCCATCGTTTCGTGCGAGATGCGCATCCAGAAGTTCGCGCGCGGAAATGTCTTTTGCTGCCAGTGCGCGCAGCATCTCGCGGGCAGTGGCGTAGGTATCGGCCATCATCGATCCTTTATCTGTTCCGGTTTTGCGAAGGGTGACATACTGCCAGTACGAAAATTGAATGAGAAGGTGAGGAAACCATGCGCGCCGCCGTTTTTCGGGAAATGTCGAAACCCCTGGTGGTCGAAACGCTCGCGGACCCGGTTCCGGGGCCGCACGATCTGATTTTGAAGGTCAGGAATTGCGGGATTTGCGGTTCCGACCTGCATATGACCGAGCCGACATCGATCATGCCGCTGGCACTGGGATCGGTGATGGGACATGAATTCGCCGGCGAGGTGATGGAGGTTGGAAGTGCTGTGCGGCATCTGTGGAAAACGGGTGACCGGGTGGCGGGCTTTCCCTTTATCTGCTGTGGCGACCATAGTCCCTGTCTCAATTTCACCTTCGGTCAGACCACCTGTGCGAAGGGCGTTGGCGTCGGCCTTGGCGCCAGCCACGGCGCTTATGCCGAATATGTCCGCATTGGCTCATCGGGCGGTTACCGTTTGCCGGACTCCGTGTCGTTCCGTGAAGGCGCGATGGTGGAGCCGCTGGCGGTCGGGCTTCATGCCGTCGATATGGCGAAGATGCCGCGCGGCGCCACCGTGCTGGTGATCGGGGCCGGGCCGGTTGGGCTTGCCGTGATGCTGTGGGCGAAATTCCTCGGTGCACGCCATGTGATCGTCAGCGAGAAAGCGCAGATCCGGCGCGAAATGGCCGGCCGTTTCGGTGCCACCGATGCGATCGATCCGGCGCAACCTTTGACCCCGCAGGTGGAGAAAATCGCGGGCCGCGGACCAGATGTGATTTTCGAATGCGTCGGCGCGCCCGGGCTTCTCGGCGGGGCCATGGCCGATGCGCCGCGTGGTGCGCGCATCGTGATCGCCGGTGTCTGCCAGCAGCCCGATACGATCATGCCGTTGATGGGCATCGTGAAAGAGCTGGAGCTGCAATTCGTCCTCGGTTACCGCCCGGCCGATTTCGATTATGTGATCTCGATGATCGCGTCCGACCGGATCGATGTGGAAAAGATGGTCACCGATATCGTCGATCTCGACCAGTTGCCATCTGCGTTCGAGGCACTGCGCAAACCGTCTCACCAATGCAAGGTGATGCTGGAAAATTAGGCTGTCTGGAAAAACAGGATCCGGCGTTTCCACCGGATCCTGTTTCCATTCGATCTGCCGGTGTGGCTCAGGTTCTGACCACGTTGAAGCCCGCGCGGGGGAAATGCACCACCACTTCGCCGACCTGTTTGTCGGTGCGGCGGATGGCGATTTCGTGCCGGTCTGCGAACACCACATCGCCTGCGATTGGATCGCGCCCGTAATCGTCCGCTGAAACGGCGACCGCCGTGCCGGGCTTCAGGCCGGTTGGATCGTTCGGATCGGCCTTTTCCTTCGCTTCCGATGTCGCCGCGGCGGCAACGGCCAGGGCATCTCTGGCCGCCATCTCTGTGTGCTTGCCGTGGCGGAAGGCGCTGACGCGATCATACCACGCCGTCACCGCCGGAAATTCCGCCAGGATTTTGGCGAGGATGTGCGGCACCGCGCTTTTCAGGAACCAGAAATTCATATGCGCCTGCAGATCGTCCATGCTGACCGCATTGCCGCGAACAAAGGCGCGGCCATCGGCGAGCTGATCGGCAACGAAAGCGGTGTGGGCGCGGAACTGGTCATAGGCGAACGGTGCATTGGCCTTCAGCGCTTCGGTCGAGAAAGTACCGCCCGACATGGCCGCGCGGTCTTTCCGGAAGCTCTCCGGCACGCTGTCGCCGATTTCGCCGAAGACGACGCCAACCGTCGCCATGAAGAAAATGCGGTCGCACCAGAAGCCGAGGCCGAAGGGCAGGCCCGCATCGCGGTCAAACAGGGGCGGCGTGGGAAAACGCCGTTCCAGTTCGCGAATGATGATCTGCGTATCGCAGTAGATATCCGCGCCGATCTGCATCACCGGGGTTTTGCGATAGCCGCCGGTCAGCGGCAACAGATCGGGTTTCGGCATCATGTTGGGAATCTCGACCGATTTCCATGCAATGTCCTTGATGCCGAATACCAGCCGCACTTTTTCGGAGAAAGGCGAAGTCCAGTAGTGATGAAAGATGATCTCGTGTGCCATGGGTTCAGCTCAATTCATTGGAGAAGCGGATATTGTCGTGCTTCAGACCTTCCAGCACCACGTCGACACCGCCGGAACGGATCATCCATTCGAGGCGGTGATCGCGGTATTCGCGCTTGAAGACACCGCTTTTCACCGCGTCGTTCACATTTTCCATACCGGAAATGGAATCGGCCGCGGCTTGTGCGGCCTTGGCGACGGACGGTCTTGCGTTCACCCGGTCGATCCAGTGACCGAGGGCTGATTTCGGATCGGGCCCGACGCCCAGTCCGCGCGCGCCGTTCAGATAAGGAATCACCGAAAGGTCTGCCCAGCCGAAGCGGGGACCGTTGAACCATTCCGCATCGCCCAGTTGCCGTGTCAGCCAGGCATAGATGCCACGTGCCTGTGCGGCGGCACGCGCCTCGATGGCGCGGGCGCGTTCACCTTCCGCACGTTTGAACCAGCGGATTTCGCCCAGGCCCCAGTTGATCGGCTCGAACGTGCTGTCCATCACCTCCTCGATGGTACGGGCACGCGCCCGTGCCGCGGCGCCATCAGGCAGCATCGGTGGGGCGGGCCATCTGTCCTCGATATATTCGAGGATGATGGTGGAATCGAAAAGCTGTGTGTCGCCATCGATCAGGGCGGGGACTTCGCCGCGCGGATTGGCCTTCAGAAATTCCGTATCCGCCTGGCCGGAGCCTATGGCGACGGGCATCTTGGTTGCGTAGGGGATGTTTTTTTCATCCAATGCGATTTTCACCTTCTGCGCATAGGGCGAGAGCGGGTGCTCATAAACGATCACTGTCATTTTCGGTCCTTCCATAGTTGCGCCATCCATCCGAACAGGGTTGCGGTATCTGCCGGTGCGCTCTCGTCGCCGAACTCGCGAAAGAGCGTCGCCACATTCACCGCGATGCGTTCCGCATCGCCCCAGCCGGTGTAATCGTCGAGCGCGATGGAGCGGGCAGCTTCCAGCGCGCCAAGCCCTGCGTCGTGGCGCTTTTTCGCCTCGTCGCGGATGTAAACGAGATAGGCGCGCACCCGTGCGACGCCTTGCAGATCGGTGACCGGGCCGTGGCCCGGCACCACGATTTCCGGATTGAATTGAACAATCGCGTCACAGGCCGCGATCCAGTTGCCCACGGGACCGGCCCAGATGATCGGATGGCCGTCGATGAACAGGATATCGCCGGTGAACACGGTGCGGTCGGCCGCGACATGGGCAATGGCATCGCCGCCGGTGTGCGCAGGGCCGACTTCGATCAGGTCGACCTGTTTTCGTCCCACGGTCCGCGACAGCGTGCCGGTGAATACGGTGTCAGGCTTTTTGGGCGCGGCATTGGCGAAGTCGTAGCGGCCGAAGCAATGCACCAGATATTCGCCCGTGACGCCCAGTTGCGGTGCCGCCGCCATCATCTGTTGCAGGCGTTCCGGCCCCTCATGCGCCATGGCGGCAGCGGCCTGTTCGCTGGCAATGATCTCGGCCCCTTCGACCAGCGCATTGCCGAACCAGTGATCGCCGTTCTGATGGGTGTTGAAGACGGTACGGATCTTCGCATCGCTGGCACGCCCGAACTCCGCCAGCATGGCGGCAGTGTGTGGCGCATCGAACAGCGTGTCGACCAGAAGGGCTTCGCCGCTGTCGGTGACGAGGCCGGCATTGGAAAGGCCCCAACCGCCGTCGGGCTGCAGATAGGCGAAACAACCATTCCCGAATTCGGCAATGCCGGGCGCATAACCTGCCTTGGGAAATGTCAGCATTATTCTGCCTCCCTGATCTTCGGACTGCCTGTCCGATGGGCGCCTTCAGGCCGCTCCGATTTTTGGAACTTGTTGCAATTTCGCGCGGATCATGGCTCTGCGCAAGGCCGCTCTTTTCTGGCCGCTTCAAGCTGCTAGGCTCCCTCCACTCAGGGAGGGTTCCAACGATGACAAAACCGGCACTCAAGACAGAGGCGTTACCGTTCCAGCTTGAACCATTGACCCCGTCCATCGGTGCGGTGGTCGCCGGGATCGATCTTTCGCGGCAACCGGACGATGAAACGCTCAAGGGATTGAGGGCTGCCCTTCTGGACCGGAAAGTCCTTTTCTTCCGCGATCAGGACATTACCACCGAACAGCATCTTGCCTTTGCGCGTGCGTTCGGTGCGCTGGAGGTGCACCCCTTTGCACCCCACAAGCCCGGTTACCCCGAAGTGCTGGCCATCACCCATGATGAGAACAGCCGCGGCCGGGAAAACGCCTGGCACAGCGACGTCACCTGGCGGCTGGAGCCGTCGCTCGGTTCGATCCTGCGTGCGCTTGAGGTGCCGCCGGTTGGCGGCGATACATTGTTTTCCGATATGTATGCCGCCTATGACGGGTTGCCGGACGAGGTCCGGGCGAAGATCGACGGGCGCACGGCTATTCATGACTTTGCCCATTTCCGCATCGGCTTGCGCAAACAGGGCAAAAGCGAAGCCGAGGTCGAGGAATTCAACAAAAAATATCCCCCGGCCGAACACCCCGTGGTCCGTACCCATCCCGAAACCGGGCGCAAGGGCCTCTACGTCAATGTCGCGTTCACGCAGCACATCGTGGGGATGGACAAGACCGAATCCGATGCGCTGCTGAAATATCTCTATGCGCAGGCCGCGATCCCCGAATATCAGTGCCGCTTCCGCTGGCGGGCGAATTCCATCGCCTTCTGGGACAATCGCGCCTGCCAGCATTATGCGGCGTCGGATTACTGGCCCGCGGTGCGCCGCATGGAACGGGTGACGATCATCGGCGACCGGCCTTATTGATCATCGTTGATCATCGCCCTGTCAGGCCGCCGTCGATCGCGATGGTTTGCCCGGTGATGTAGGCGGATTCGTCAGAGAGCAGGAACAGCGTGGCGTAAGCGGTTTCCCAGCCCGTGCCCTGCCGGCCCAATGGCACCGGCGTCGTGGCGCGGCCGGGCCGCCCGCGGCTGGCCAGCCGCCCGATGGAGGTATCCATCAAGCCCGGCGCCACGATATTGGCGCGGATGCCGCGGCGCGAACCTTCAAATGCGACATGGCGGCAAAGCCCGGCCAGGCCCGCCTTGGTGGCGTCATAGGCGGGAAGGCGGCTGCCCGCGGTCATGCCGGCGATGGAGGAGATGAAGACGATCGCCGCATTGTCGGACAATTTCGGCAATGCGTATTTCACCCCCAGCATGTGGCTGGTCAGATTGACGGCCACCACTTTTTCCCAGCTTTCCAGCGTGGTGCCTTCGAGCCATGGCCCGCCCGCGCCAACGCCGAGGTTCAGCACCAGCCCATCCAGATCGCCGAGACCAGAGACCGCTTCTTCGATCATGCGCTGGACCTGATCGTCTTTGGTTGCGTCCGCTTCGATGGCGAAGGCATGGCCGTTTTCGCGTTCGATCAGCGAAACGGTTGCGGCTGCACTGGCCCCGTTGCGATCGGCCACCGCCACACCGGCGCCTTCGCGGGCGAACAGCACACTCATCGCGCGGCCGTTGCCGATGGGCGTATCCGCCTCGCCAATGTCCATCTGGCCGCCGCCCACCACAAGGATGCGGCGGCCTTTCAGCCGCCCGCGCGGGGGCGCCTTTCCTTGCGATTCCGGCGGCAGATAGGGCGTTGTGGCAGGCATGGCCGTTTCCCCTCTTTTTTCTTGACGCATCGTGCGCGCCCCTGCTTGTTGTCTGCAAGGCTATTTCGGGAGTTTCTCTGTGATTGAAGCGGTTTTGTGGGATTTCGGCGGGGTCTTCACCTCCTCGCCGTTCGAGGCGTTTACGCGTTACGAACAGGAAAAAGGTTTGCCGGAAGGATTGATCCGCAAGATCAATTCGATCAATCACCAGAGCAACGCCTGGGCCCTGTTCGAACGGGCCGAACTTGATCTCGACGGGTTCGACAAGGCGTTTGCCGCCGAAGCGAAGGGCCACGGTTACGAGGTGCCGGGGCGCGATATCATTCCGCTTCTGGCAGGCGCCTTCCGGCCCGAAATGATCGAGGCGCTGCGCCGCATCAAGACCAGGTTCAAGACCGGCTGCATCACCAACAATGTGCCGTCGATGCAGGCGAGCGGCGCAGGCCAGCCCGCCAATCTCTACAAATCCGAGATTATGGAGATGTTCGATCATGTCATCGAATCCTCAAAGACCGGCATCCGCAAACCCGATCCGCGCATCTATCAGATGATGTGCGAAGCGCTTGGCGTTTCACCGGCGGCGTGTGTTTATCTCGACGATCTCGGCATCAACCTGAAACCGGCCCGCGCACTCGGCATGACCACGATCAAGGTCGAAACGGGGCCGCAGGCGATTGCCGAACTGGAGCAGGCGACGGGGATGCGCCTGATCTAGGGCATCGGGTGCGCTGCTGAATCCGGAACGGAATTTTGCTGAGATAGGCGAGATAGTCGGAGGAGCGGCGCGCTGCAAGAGGGTGGATAGCGAAATCCGCAGGCAGCGATTCGCTGGTGGGGGTTAAGCCCCTGAAATTCCTGTGACGGTGTTTTAGAAAAATTGCGCGAGGTCCGCACCCCATCGCATTCATCCGTTCACCCACGTGTCACGGCCCGCAAATGCGGGTCGTCCAGGTGATGCAGTTCTTCTACGGTAGTTGGGTGCGATTCAGGCGAAATCGCTGCCGAGTTCGGTGCGCACGGCCGGTGGAATGACCGCGATATGGCCGTAATTGGCGTGGTTCACCGCCAGAAGCACGCGCCCTTCGCCGCTTTTGAATCTGGCGATCTGTTCTTGTGTGAAGCGGAAGCGCACCCAGTGCACGGATGAGGTTTTGCCGTCCGGCGTGGTGCGATCTTCATAATCCGTGGGCGTGGCGGCGATCACGCTGCCTTCGAGATCGAGCGTGACACTCTCCTCAATGCCGGCCAGCCGCCGCAGAATGCTCTCGCGGCGAACCGGATCGTCAATCTCCAGCATCAGGGTGGCGATCAGTTCGGCGCCTTGCGGGATCAGCGGATTGTAGACCTCCAACTCGCCCTGCAATTGTTCATCGCCGCCTTTTTCGATGCGCAACATTTCCTGCACCTGCAGCCACATCGATTCGTAATTCTCGAAATAGAAGGTGGCGTAAGGGCCCACTTCCACCCGCCGGTTCTTCTTGCGGGCGATGGAGGCGGCGCGCAATTCCTTGCGGCGAGCCAGAAAAGCATCGTTGGGAAGGATGTCGGCCGGGGTGATCCGGCGTTCGGATGCACTCATCATCACGCCTCCAACAGGCCATAGGCGCGCGCGAAGATCTCGATCGGATGTTCGGGCGTGCGCGCAATCTGTTTGTCTTCATCGGCCGCGAGTTTTTCGGCCTGCGCCACAATGTGCTGGGCCGCCAGCGGGCAGTCCGATGCGATATGGCCGCGGGCCTGTTTCACCGCCGTGCGGAAAACGGGTCTGCCCACTTTCACCGCCAGTTCGTGGGTGCCTTTCAAGACACCGAAAGTGCCGCCGTGGCCGGAACAGCGTTCGATCACATCGACCGGGGTGTCCGGGATCAGGCGCAGCATCTCCGCCGCCTTGGGTCCCATGTTCTGGGCGCGGGCATGGCAGGCAAGATGCACCGTCACACCTTCCGGCAGCGCGGACAGTCCCTCGGGCAGGCCGTTTTTCTTCGCCACATCGACCACATATTCGTCGATATCGAAGGTCGCGGCTGCGAGTCTCTTCACATCCTCGTTTTCGGGCAGGACCAGCGGCCATTCGAATTTCAGCATCAGGCCGCAGGACGCGGTCAGCGCCACGATGTCGTAACCGGCATCGATTTCGGCCACCAAGGCTTTGGCGACCTTTTTTGCCTGTTCGGCAACGCGGGCAAGATCGCCCTGCTCCAGAAACGGCATGCCGCAGCAGCCGGGGTAACTGACTTTGGTTTCCACTCCGATGTGGTTCAGCACCGCGCGCGCGGCAAGCCCGGTCGTGGGCTTGTTGTAATTGACGAAGCAGGTGGCAAACAGCGCCGCCTTGCGGGCACCGAAGGCGGGGGCCGCTTCGTTGGGCGTTTGCGGATCGGCACGGTCGGCGGCAACGAAGGTGCGGGTGTGGAATTTGGGCAGCGGTGCATCGGCATCGACGCGGATGGTCGATTCCATCAACGGGCGCGTCAGCGCATTGTTGCGGGATGAGGCCCAGTTGATGACGGGGGAGGCGATGCGGGCCAGCCGCCCGTTGCGATCCATTTCGGCCAGTTGCCGCGCAGTGAAATCCTTTTTGCCCTTTTTGGCTTCGGCCGCGCGATAGCGCAGCATCAGATGGGGGAAATCGAGATGGAACGGGTGCGGCGGCACATAGGGGCACTTCGTCATGAAGCACATGTCGCACAATGTGCAGGCATCGACGACGCTGGCGAAATCCTCGCTTTTGACGCCTTCGACTTCGTTGGGGGATGCGTCCACCAGATCGAACAGGCGGGGGAAGGATTCGCACAGATTGAAACAGCGCCGGCAGCCGTGACAGATGTCGAACACACGCCGCATTTCGGCGTCGATCTTCTCGGCGTCGTAGAAATCGTCATCCCGCCAGGCGATGGGATCGCGCGTCGGGGCTTCCAGGCTGCCTTCTTTGGTCATGATGATCTGCTGACTATCGGGGCCGGATAAAAATGGGGGATGGACGCGGGCGGCCTGCGACAGGGCCGCCGCCCGCGTTCGGTTATGCAGATATCAGGCGTTGAGCGTGTCGAGGGCTTTCTGGAAGCGGCCGGCGTGGCTCTTTTCCGCCTTGGCAAGGGTCTCGAACCAGTCCGCGATTTCGTCGAAGCCTTCTTCGCGGGCGGTGCGGGCCATGCCCGGATACATGTCGGTGTATTCGTGGGTTTCGCCCACAATGGCCGATTTCAGGTTCAGGTCGGTGCCGCCGATGGGCGCATCGGTTGCCGGATCGCCGACTTCTTCCATGTATTCCAGATGGCCATGGGCGTGACCGGTCTCGCCTTCCGCAGTGGAGCGGAACACGGCCGCCACGTCGTTAAAGCCTTCGACGTCGGCCTTCTGTGCGAAGTAGAGGTAACGGCGGTTGGCCTGGCTCTCGCCGGCAAACGCTGCTTTCAGATTGTCGTGGGTCTTGGTGCCTTTCAGGGTCGCCATGGTTTTCTCCTCGCTGTATCCCGGAAAATCCGCGCGCGGGCTGAACCGGGAAGCTCGGCCCGTCGTGACTGCACCATGGCGCGCAGACGCACGGCTGTCAACAGTTTGGAATTATTCTAATGAAAATTAATCGCAGTGCAGCCAATGGAATTAATCGCGGCGCAGCCGCACGACCACGTCCACGCGCTCGACCCGCGTGCCGGAAGGGGCATTCGGGACACCGGCCACCGCGATCTCCGCACCCGGAATGTCGATCAGGGTCCCCTCATCTTCCAGGTAGAAATGCTGGTGCTCGCCGATATTGGTGTCGAAATAGGACCGCGCCGCATCCACGGTCACCTGCCGCAGCAGGCCCGCATCGGTCAGTTGATGCAGCGTGTTGTAGATCGTTGCCAGCGATACGCGAATCCCGGCCTGTGCCGCTTCTTCATGCAGCATCTCGGCCGTCAGATGGCGGTCGCCGCCCTCAAACAGCAGGCCGGTCAGTTCGACGCGCTGCCGTGTCGGGCGCAGGCCCGCGCCGCGCAGCCGCGCGATCAGGTGGGCCTTGCCGGTGGCCTGCGAAGATTCGCCCATTCTTTCGTCCTTCCACCCAAAGCGGGCCTTACACGGCTGACACTCGGGCTTCACCTTTGCTAGGCTGATTCCGTAAGGTGCAGCCTAACATATGCGATATCCAAGATCCCGTATATAGTTAGAATGCGTCTAATAAACAAGAAATTGATGAAGGGGCGGATTTTGTCAAGTATCGCCGCCCCGAACGGAGTGGAAATGCAGTCAACCCGATCGAATTTCGACCTTCAGGGTCTGCTTGCCTGCGCGCGGGGGGAATTGTTCGGGCCCGGCAATGCGCGGCTGCCGCTGCCCCCCATGCTGATGTTCGATCGCATCACCAATATCTCGGACAAGGGCGGTTCCGCGGGCAAGGGCGAGATCATGGCCGAACTCGATGTGAAGCCCGATCTGTGGTTCTTCAAATGCCATTTCCAGGATGACCCGGTGATGCCGGGCTGTCTGGGGCTGGATGCGCTGTGGCAGATGGCGGGTTTTTTCCTGGGCTGGATGGGCGGCCTCGGCAAGGGCCGGGCGCTGGGCGTGGGCGAGGTGAAATTCAGCGGCATGGTGCTACCGTCGAACAAGCTCGTCTCCTACTATGTCGAATTCAAGCGCGTGATCATGCGCCGGCTCGTGGTGGGTGTGGCGGATGGGATCGTGAAGGTTGACGGCAAACCCATATTCGAGGCCAAGGATCTCAGGGTTGGCCTGTTTACCGATGAAGCGGCCGCCAATGGCCGCCAGGTTGCCGGTGCACCGGCCTGATCATGTTCGTTCCTGCTGCAGGGAAAACTGACCCATGAGACGCGTGGTGGTCACCGGTTTGGGCATCGTCTCGTCCATCGGCAACAATGCGCAGGAGGTGGTCGCCTCCTTGCGCGAAGCCCGTTCCGGCATCGTGCGCGCGGACGATTACGCGGCGCATGGTTTCCGCTCGCAAGTGCATGGCAGCCTGAAAATCGACATCGATCAGGCGGTGGACCGGCGTGCGCGCCGCTTCATGGGCGATGGTGCGGCCTATGCCTGGATCGCGATGGAGCAGGCGATCCGCGATGCCGGTCTTGAAACCGGCGATGTTTCAAACGAACGCACCGGGTTGATCGTGGGTTCGGGCGGGCCCTCCACCCGCGCCATCGTGGCCGCTGCCGATGTCACGCGTGAGCCGGGCAAGGGGCCGAAGCGGGTGGGACCGTTCGCGGTGCCGAAGGCGATGTCCTCCACCTGCTCGGCCAATCTCTCCACCTGGTACAAGACCAAGGGCGTCAATTATTCGATTTCCAGCGCCTGCTCGACCTCGGCCAATTGCATTGGCAACGCGGCCGAGATGATCCAGTGGGGCAAACAGGACATCATGTTCGCCGGCGGCGGCGAAGAACTGGACTGGACGCTCTCGGTCCTGTTCGATGCGATGGGCGCAATGTCGTCGAAATTCAACGATCAGCCGGAAAAGGCTTCGCGCGCCTATGACAGGAACCGCGACGGCTTCGTGATCTCCGGCGGCGGCGGCATCCTGGTTCTCGAGGAACTGGAACACGCCAAGGCGCGCGGCGCGAAGATTTACGCCGAGCTGGCGGGTTACGGCGCCACCGCCGATGGCGCCGATATGGTGGCCCCGTCCGGCGAAGGGGCGGTGCGCTGCATGCGCATGGCGATCGAAAAGGTGAAGGCACCGATCGATTACATCAACCCGCATGCCACCTCGACGCCGGTCGGCGATATTCCGGAGATCAACGCGATCCGTGAAGTGTTCGGCGAAAAGATGCCGCCGGTCAGCGCCACCAAATCGCTCACCGGTCACAGCCAGGGCGCGGCCGGTGTGCACGAGGCGATCTATACGCTTTTGATGATGCAGTCGGGCTTCATCTGCGAAAGCGCGAATATTGAGGAGATCGACCCCGCCGTGGCCGATGCCAATATCGTGCGCCGCCGCATCGACAATGCGAAGATCGAGGTCGCGCTCTCCAACAGTTTCGGGTTCGGCGGCACCAACGCATCGCTGGTGTTCCAGCGCTATGCCGCGTAAGCGCCACAAAGAGAAGTACGGCACAGCCCACTTTCCGGCCTGTGCTGCTTTGAAACATCGCCAGTGAGGCAAGAATGGCTGAAGCCACGAATTTGATGCGCGGAAAACGCGGTCTGGTGATGGGGGTCGCCAACGACCACTCGATCGCCTGGGGTATTGCGCGCAATCTGGCGGGCGCCGGTGCCGAAGTCGCCTTCACCTATCAGGGCGAAGCGCAGGCCCGCAGGCTGAAACCGCTTGCCGCTTCCATCGGGGCGCAGATCATGCTGCCGGGCGATGTCGAGAATGATGACGAACTCGATGCCGCGTTCGACACCTTGAAGCGCGAATGGGGCGGCCTCGATTTCCTGGTTCACGCCATTGCCCATTCCGACCGCAACGAATTGAAGGGCCGTTACGTCGATACCACGCGGGCCAATTTCAGTCGCTCGCTCAGCATTTCCTGTTACTCCTTCACCGCCGTTGCGCAACGCGCGGCGCGGCTGATGTCCACCGATCTTGGCTTCGGCGGCGGCGCGATGATCACGCTGACCTATCTTGGCGCCAGCCGCGTGATGCCGAACTACAATGTGATGGGGGTGGCCAAGGCGGCGCTGGAGGCCAGTGTGCGCTATCTCGCCGCCGATCTCGGGCATGACGGGATTCGCGTCAACGCGATTTCGGCCGGTCCGATGCGCACGCTTGCAGGCGCCGCGGTGGGCGATGCACGCACCGTGTTCAAATGGAACCGCGCGCACGCGCCGCTCAAAAAGAATATCGAACTCGACCATGTCGGCGGCGCGGCGCTCTATTTGCTGAGCGATCTGTCGGGCGGTGTCACGGGCGAGATTCATTTCGTCGATGCCGGATTCAATGTGGTCGGCATGCCGCCGACAGCGGATCTGAAAGGCTGGATCGCGCCCGGAAATGGCCATGATGTCAGTGAAGACGATGGCAATCCGGCGCGCTGCGAGACGTAACAAAGCTATTCAGCAAGGCGATTCCCATGCGCCTCAATCAGGTTACAGTCCCTGCGCGCGACATCGAACAATCGGTTGCGTTCTACCAGGCTCTCGGCCTGCGCCTGATCGTGAAAAGCCCGTATTACGCCCGCTTTGAATTGCCCGACGGTGAAGCGACGTTCTCCATCCATCTCAGCGACGACGTGGAAGGGGCCGCGCGCGGCGCCCAGATTTATTTCGAATGTGCGGATTTGGATGCGCGTGTCGCGGCGCTAAAAGCAGAAGGCATCGTGTTCGACACCGGTCCGGTCGATCAAGACTGGCTGTGGCGTGAGGCCTGGCTTAGCGATCCGGCCGGTGTGCGGTTATGCTTCTATCATGCGGGCGAAAACCGCCGTTATCCGCCCTGGCGCATCACGCCGTAGCGGTTTTCTTGTTCGTTCGCGCGGCATAGGCCTTCGCGGCCTTGGTAAAACGCTGGAACAGATAGTGGGAATCCATCGGGCCAGGTGAGGCTTCGGGGTGATACTGCACACCGAACACCGGCTTGCCTTCGATGCGGATGCCGCAATTGGTGCCGTCGAACAGCGAGACATGGGTTTCCACCACGCCCTTGGGCAGGGTTTCGCCGTCCACCGTGAAGCCGTGGTTCATCGACACGATTTCGACCTTGCCGGTTTCGAGGTCCTTTACCGGATGGTTGGCGCCGTGATGGCCCTGGGGCATTTTTCGCGTCTTGCCGCCCAATGCCAGCCCCAGCATCTGATGGCCAAGACAGATGCCGAACACCGGCACACCGGAGTCCATCAGCTTGCGGATGACGGGAATGGCATATTCGCCGGTCGCGGCGGGGTCGCCCGGTCCGTTGGACAGCAGAACACCGTCGGGGGCGTGGCGCATGATGTCTTCGAAACTGGCCGTGGCGGGCAGCACAGTCACCTCTGCCCCTTCCCCGGCCAGAAGCCGTAAGGTGTTGCGCTTCACACCATAGTCGATCACCACGCAGCGCCAGCTCGGCGCCGCCTGCTCGCCATAGCCCTTGTCCCAGGTCCACGGCGTCTGCCGCCAGGGATAGCTTTGCCGCGTTGTCACGTCTTTCGCGAGGTCGAGGCCGACAAGCCCGGGAAATTCGCGCGCCTGCTTTACCAGGCCCGCGATGTCGAAGCGGCCATCGGCGGCGTGGGCGACCACGCCGTGGGGCATGCCGTGTTCGCGGATGTGGTTGGTCAGCCGCCGCGTGTCGACGCCGGCGATGCCCGGAATATTCTGCTGGGCGAGCCAGCGGCCAAGTGGCGCGAGTGCGCGATAATTGGACGGATGGCGCGCTTCGGCCCGCACGATCATGGCGCGGACGAAGGGGGTGGTGGTTTCGATGTCTTCGCCGTTGGTGCCGACAATGCCGATATGGGGAAAGGTGAAGGCGACGATCTGCCCGGCATAGGATGGATCGGTCAGGATTTCCTGATAGCCGGTCATCGCGGTGTTGAAGCACACTTCGCCGCATTGGGCGGTCTCCGCGCCGAAGCCGTGGCCTTCGAATACGGTGCCGTCGGCAAGAACAAGAAGGGCGGTTGCGCGCGAAATACCGGCCGCCGGGCGTGCGGCGGTGGTTGCAGATGCATCGTTCATGGGGGCCTCGAATTTGGCCGAACCTATGGAGGAGGGGCCCCCCGGTCAAGCGCGGATGTTGCGGCGCTTTTACCGCCGCCGGTTTTTGCGCGTGCGCGCCGCACTAGTATCTTGTTTGGCGCAACTTTCCGCGGGCAACCGCCCTGGGTGCCGAAGCGCCTTGATTATTTTGAGCAGGCGGCTTTGCCGCTGGGCACTTGCCCGCACGTTGCTCTAGATTGCCGCGCAGTCTCTGGAGCGTCGAATCATGGGCTTGCGCGAACAGTTCACCGAATCCCTCAAGCAGGCGATGAAGGCCAAGGATCAGAAGCGTGTCGGCACGCTGCGTCTGATGCTGGCGGCGCTGAAGGACCGTGACATCGCCAACCGCACCGAGGAAAGCCGTGAAGGCATCGCGGACGACGAGATTCTCACGCTGCTCGCGAAGATGGTGAAACAGCGCGAGGAATCGGCGGAAACCTATGACAGGGGCGGGCGCCCCGAACTGGCCGCAGGCGAGCGGGCGGAGATCGCGATCATCCGCGAATACATGCCCAAACAGATGGATGCGGGTGCCGCAAAGGCCGCTATTCAGGCGGTGGTGGCGGAACTTGGCGCCGCTTCGATGAAGGACATGGGCAAGGTGATGGCCGCGCTGAAAGAGCGCTATGCCGGGCAGATGGATTTCGCCCGTGCCAGCGGCCTCGTCAAAGACGTGCTGTCGGGCAAGGCCTGACGCGTCAGGCCGCCATGGCGCGGGGCATGGCGTGGGCCACGGCATCCGCCAGCCGCTCGATCATCGCAACTTCGCGCGGCGCGATGATGCGTTTTTCGCTCCAGTAAGCACCAATCGCGGCCACGGGGGCATCGCGCCCCACCGGCGTCACCACCAGGCTTTTGACGAAAGTGCGGCGATAAACGTCATGCGGAATGCGCGGGTCCGCGAAAACGTCTGTGATCACGGCCGTTTCCGCGTGGCGCATACACCAGCCGGAAATGCAGCTTTGCGACGGAAAACGCTGCCCCTTCCACAAGGGCGCGATCGCATCCTCTTCGACATAGTGGCAATAGCCGCAATCATGGAGCACGAAGGTCACGCCGTCGGCGGAACAAACCGCGCGTGCCGTCGCCCGCACGATGGCGATGATGTCATCCAGCGTCTGCGCGTTGGCGAGCCGGTCTTCGGCGGCATCCATCAGTTTGCCGCGGCTTTCAAAGGCGCTGTCGTAATCGAACCGGATGTCCATGATGCCCCACGCTTTGCCGAATGTGGGCAGAGACTACAGTCCTAGGTTTAACAATATGAAAAGGCCGGTCCCGGTCTTTTCCCGCTGCCGGAATACCGGGAAAGATGTGGGTTTGTCGGTTTTGCCCGCGCATATGGCGGTGTAACGCCTTACATTGTTGGGATGCGCTACGGTCCCGGCTTGCTCGAAGAAATCCTCCGGCGGACAGATATTGTCCAGCTTGTGGGCCGGCGTGTGAAGCTGACCCGCAAGGGCCGGGTGCTTTGGGGCTGTTGTCCGTTTCACAAGGAAAAATCGCCCTCCTTCAAGGTGGAGAACGAACGGCGCAGCTATCACTGCTTCGGCTGCGGCGCGGGCGGCGATGCCTTCAAATGGCTGATGGAAATGGACGGCCTGAGCTTTCCCGAAGCCGTGGAGCGCCTGGCAGGCGAGGCCGGTGTCGAACTGCCGAAGTGGAGCCCGGATGACGAGGCCCGCGAGCAAAAGAAAAAGACGCTTTACGACGTCATCGAACTTGCCTGCGAATTTTTTGAGGACCGGCTGCGCAGCCGGGCAGGGACTGCGGCACAGGATTACCTGCGGATGCGGGGCCTGGATGGTGAAGCGGCAGGCCGTTTCCGGCTTGGCTATGCGCCGTCCGGCAACGCGTTGAAAGATCATCTGACCGGAAAGAATGTGCCGCTGGACGATATGATTGCGGCCGGTCTTGTGCGGCCGGGCGATGAAAACCGCGGCCCCCGCGATTTCTTCTTCGACCGGCTGATGTTTCCGATCAGTGATCCCCGCGGCCGGATCATTGCATTCGGCGGGCGCGGGCTCAGCCCCGATGCGAAGCCCAAATACATCAACACAGGTGAAACCAGCCTCTTCTCCAAGGGGCATCTACTTTACAATTTCCACACCGCGCGGCCGGCGGCGCTGAAGGCCCAAAGCATCATTGTCGCCGAAGGCTATATGGATGTGATTGCCCTCGTCCGGGCCGGGTTCGAGGCCGCCGTCGCCCCGCTTGGCACCGCGCTGACCGAAGATCAGCTCCATCTGCTGTGGCGGGTGGCACCGGAACCGGTTCTGGCATTCGATGGCGACGATGCGGGCCTCAGGGCCGCCACACGTGCCGCCCGGCTGGCGCTGCCGCACCTGAAGCCGGGCCATTCCCTGCGCTTTGTGTTTCTACCGCAGGGGGAAGACCCGGACAGCCTGTTGCGCAGGACCGGGCCCGCCGCCATGCACAGGCTGCTGGAAGATGCCGCGCCGCTGGCGACGGTTCTGTGGCGGGTCGAGACCGAGGGCCGCGATTTCACCACGCCGGAGCGGCGCGCCGGGCTGGAGCGCGCCCTTGGCGAAATTGTCGCAAGCATCAAGGACGGCACGATTGCCGATTATTACCGCCGCGATTTCGATAGCCGCGTGTTCGAGGCTTTCAAACGCCGCAAACCCCAGCGCCGCGAGGCGGCATCCGGGCCGAAAGAGGGGTACAGGCGCCGGAATGCAACCTTTGGTTATAGCAGTGCCGGCGGGGAACCTGCAGTATCGGCGGCCGTCCGCAACAGCCTGATCGCCCGCAGCGGGCGGGGTGCGGCCCGGCCGCGCAAGGAGATGGAACTGGCGGCCCTTCTCTACGCCCATCCCACACTGGCCGCCGACCACGCAGAAACCCTTGCCAGGCTGCCGTTTTCCGAGCCTTCGCTTGACAGGTTCCGCCATGAACTCCTAAACCTCGCCGCCTCCGGCGGCAGGCTTGAAATGGGCCGTGTGGAGGACCATCTCCTTCGCTCCGGGATGGCCGAGCTGGCTGCGCGGCTCGCGCGGCTGGCAAATGGTGAGATCGCTCTGGCGAATCCTGGGGGGGACGCGGATGGCGAAGATTTTGTGGCCCGGTGGCAAGCCGCTGCCGCCCAGCTTCGCGAGTTGGCCGAGCTTGACCTGGAGCGGGCGCAGGCCTTTGAGCGTTTCCGGAATGAGGCAAGTGAGGAAAGCTGGCGTGAAGCCCACACATTGCTGGAACGAAGGACCTCGCGCAGGGAATAGGCCCCTCGCGTATCCCTGAGAGAAGGGAATGAATGACCACGGGCGCGTTTTGCGTTAGTGGTTGGAAACTTTGGACGAACGGTGAAAGTGGCGACGAAGACTGGCTCCGTGAAGAAGAAGGCGAAGCCTCAGGCGAAACAGGCGCCTGCCAAGGCCGCCAAAAAGCGTGCCGCACCGGCGCGTGCGGCAACGAAGGCCGTGGCGCCCGCCAAGAAGGCGCCGGTTCGCGCCAAAGCCGCCAAACCCGAGAAGACTGCGCCGCCGCGCCCGGCCCGCAAGGCGAAACCGCCGCCGCCGGCCAAAGCCGCGCCCCCGCACGCGAAGCCCGATGCAAAGCCGCGCGCCAAATCCGGCGCGAAGCCAGAGATCAAAAAAACAGAACAGTCCGCCACCCCAGCGGCAAGTGAGAGTAAGCAGCCCATGCCGCTGGAAACAGCCGCCGCGAAGAAATCTGTAAAACCGTTGCCCGCGAAGCTTGCGTTGAAGACCGGCTCGCCCGATCCGGCCATGCCGCAGCAGGATGCGGATTCGCCCCTGCTCGACATGAGCGATGTCGGCGTGCGCAAAATGATTCAGCGCGCCAAACAACGCGGCTATGTCACTTATGACGAGTTGAACAAGGTTCTGCCCTCCGACAAGGTGTCGTCCGAACAGATCGAAGACACGATGTCGATGCTCAGCGAAATGGGCATCAACGTCATCGAGAGTGAAGAGCAGGAAGAACAGAGCGAAGGCGATGTGCCTGCGCTGGCCGAAGGCAAGGAAGTCGCCACCAAGACCGGCACCGCCACCGAACAATATGACCGGACCGACGACCCCGTGCGCATGTATCTGCGCGAAATGGGGTCTGTCGAACTTCTGAGCCGCGAAGGCGAAATTGCCATCGCCAAGCGCATCGAGGCCGGCCGCGAATTGATGATCGGCGCGCTGTGCGAAAGCCCGCTGACGTTCGAGGCGCTGACCGTCTGGCGCGATGAACTGAACGAAGGCAAGGTTCTGCTGCGCGACATCATCGATCTGGAAGCGATGTATGGCGCGGGCCCCGATGGGCAGTCCGCGGCGCCGCAAACCGTGGCACAGCCCGCGATTTCGCAGATGAACGGCCATGCCGCCACCGCACCGGCGGAGGTGAAGCCGGCAGAGATGAGACCGGCGGAGGTGAAGCCGGCAGAGATGAAAAAGCCGGAGGCGCCAAAGCCGGCCGCCAGCGGCGAAGAAACCGATCCGGGCGAGGCCGCAGCGGCAGCCGATTCCGCCGCCGATGGCGATGATTTCGATGATGAGGGCAGCCTGCCCCTGTCGGCGATGGAAGCAGCCCTGAAGCCCCAGGTGCTCGAAACGCTGGACCAGCTTGCCTCGCTCTACAAGAAACTCGGCAAGCTGCAGGATGCCTCCGTCGAAGCACAGCTTGCCTCCGATGAGCTTTCCACCAGCCAGGAACGCCGCTTCAAGAAGCTGCATGCTGATACGGTCGACCTGGTCAAAGGGCTGAAGCTCAATAACAACCGCATCGAAGCCCTGGTCGATCAGATGTACGGCATCAATCGCCGCCTGGTCAGCCTGGAAGGGCGGCTACTGCGACTTGCGGAAGCCCATGGTGTCGACCGCGCCGATTTCCTGAAAGAGCATTTCGGCAACGAGCTCGATCCGAACTGGGCACGGCGCGTCGGCCGGCTGTCGCGGCCGGGCTGGAAAGAATTCGTGCTGGAAGAGCGTGACAAGGTTCACGCCCTGCGCGAGGAGATTCAGACCCTGGCGCAGGAAATGCGGCAGTCGATCTCCGAGTTCCGCCGCGTGGTGCACACGGTGCAGAAGGGCGAGCGCGAATCCGGCCAGGCGAAGAAGGAAATGATCGAGGCGAATCTGCGCCTCGTGATTTCAATCGCCAAGAAATACACCAATCGCGGTCTGCAGTTCCTCGACCTGATTCAGGAAGGCAATATCGGCCTGATGAAGGCGGTGGACAAATTCGAATACCGCCGCGGCTATAAGTTCTCGACCTATGCGACGTGGTGGATCCGGCAGGCGATCACCCGTTCCATCGCCGATCAGGCCCGCACCATCCGCATTCCGGTGCATATGATCGAGACCATCAACAAGCTGGTGCGCACCTCGCGCCAGATGCTGCACGAAATCGGCCGCGAGCCGACGCCGGAAGAACTGGCCGAACGCCTCGCCATGCCGCTTGAGAAAGTACGCAAGGTTCTGAAAATCGCGAAGGAACCGATCAGCCTCGAAACCCCCATCGGCGACGAGGAAGATTCGCATCTGGGCGATTTCATCGAGGACAAGAACGCCGTCCTGCCGATCGATGCCGCCATTCAGGCAAACTTGCGCGAGACCACGACGCGCGTGCTGGCCACGCTCACCCCGCGTGAGGAACGCGTGCTGCGCATGCGCTTCGGCATCGGCATGAACACCGATCACACGCTGGAGGAAGTGGGCCAGCAGTTCTCGGTCACGCGCGAACGTATCCGCCAGATCGAGGCCAAGGCGCTGCGCAAGCTGAAGCACCCCAGCCGCAGCCGCAAACTGCGCAGCTTCCTCGACAGTTGATTTTGAACGTACAGGTCCGGGTTCCATGCTTCTCACCATGATGAAGGCGAAACTGCACCGCGCGACGGTGACGGAAGCCGATCTCCACTATGTGGGGTCGATCTCCATCGATGCGGCGTTGCTGGAACAGTCCGGAATCCTGCCGAACGAACAGGTCGATGTGCTGGACATCACCAATGGCACGCGGCTGACCACCTATGCGATCGAAGCGCCCGCGGGGTCCGGCACCATTGGCATCAACGGTGCCGCCGCGCGCCTGGTGCAGCGGGGCGATCTCGTCATCATCGTCGCCTATGCGCAGATGGATGCGGCCGAAGCGCGAGGGCACAAGCCCACCGTGCTGCAGATGGATGCAAAAAATCGCGTGATTCCGGTCTGACCACACCGGGGTCTGCCTGATCGCCATTCCTGACGGAGTTGGTAGCGCCAGCGTGCCAACCGCTTCACACTTTTCCTGGAATGGCTTTGGCCCGTCATATCCCGCAACAAATCTTGCCTTCCGTGTTCCCTGAAGATCGGGCAAGGACATGCGCATGACAAATGCGATGCCCGCTATTGACGCCGTGATCTTCGATTGCGACGGGGTCTTGGTCGATTCCGAAATCCTCGCCCATGAAATCGAGATGGCGGTGCTGTCGGATGCGGGTCTTCTCTACGATCCGCGGGATTTCAAGGCCCGCTTCATGGGGATGAGCGATACCGCCTTCCATGCAGCGCTGGATGCCGATGCCCTTCAGCGCCTTGGCCGCCCGGTGATGGCGGAGGTCGGGCCGGAGATGATGCGCCTCTACAAAAATGCGGTTGCCACCCGTTTGGCGGCGGTTGCAGGTGCGGCCGATGCCGTCGCCGCCGTGACCGTGGCACGCGCGGTGGCCAGTTCGTCCACCCGTGAAAATCTTGAGCACAAGCTGCGCCTGACCGGATTGTGGGATCTGTTTTCGCCGCACGTCTATTCGGCGGAGCATGTGGCGCAGTCCAAACCGGCGCCCGATCTGTTTCTCTACGCCGCAACCGAACTGGGTATTGCACCGTCCGGCTGTCTGGTTCTGGAAGACAGCGTCAATGGCGTTCTGGGCGCACGCGCGGCCGGGATGCAGGTTTGGGGTTTTGCAGGCGGCGCCCATATGGATGGCGAAGCGATTGCCCGTCTTACGGCAGCGGGCGCGGAACGCGTCATCGCGGACTGGCCGTCATTCGTCATGGCCTTTGCGCCGCGCCACGGCGGGGCCTGATTCAGATCACGATATTGACGGTGGTTTTCGCCATGCGGTTCGCGGCGTGGAACACCGCGATATTGGCGCGGAAACCGAACTTCGCCTCGATCATGCGCGCCATCTGCACCGCCACATCGTGATCGGGGGAGGAGCCGGCAAAGTCCTGCTGCTGCCCTGACTGCTGGCCGGCTGCCGCGGGCGTAACCGGCTGTGACGGCGGGCTGGTCAACGCACGCGCGCCGCCCGGCATGTTGGTAACGATTTTTTCAGCCGCGTTGGTGAACTTCACCTCGGCGGAGCGGATTCCGGCTGCCGCTATGGCCATTGCGTCGCTCATGGGGCAATGGTCGCAAAGCCACCTTGCACACGGATTAGCGTTTTCCCCTGCGTTTTATTCGAATTGTCTGTGGCCGCGGCGCCATGGCAGGATGAAACTGGGCGGGCGGTGTCCTTTTTCTGCGGGGGTATCCGGATGCCCGTTGCCGCCACGTCTGTTCGCGAACGGCGCTCCTACACACGGAAGGAGCATTATGCCGACGCAGCCATCCACATTCTGGGTGTGATGTTCGCGTTGGCTGCGGGGCCGTGGCTGCTCAGCCGGGTCAGTGGTCCGTCCGTTGTCGCGGGCGTCGCGGTCTATTGCGCCGGGCTGTTTGCGATGGTCGTGGCCTCCGCCGCTTACAATCTCGCGCCGGTGGGGCGTGCCAAGGATGTTCTGCGGCGTTTCGATCACGCCGCGATTTTCGTGATGATCGCAGCAACCTATACGCCGTTTGCGTTGAACCGCATGGGCTATCCGGTCGGCGGCATCATTCTGGTCACGATCTGGGCCGCCGCGCTGGCGGGCATCGGCCTTAAGCTGTTTTTTCCGCACCAGTTCGAGCGGGTCTCCATCATCTTCTATCTCGCCATGGGCTGGCTGATCCTGATTGCGATCCGCCCGCTTGCGGATGCGCTGGCGCCAACCGGGTTGTGGCTGCTGCTGGGCGGCGGTGCCGTCTATACGGCGGGGGTTGCGTTCTACGTGATCGAACGCATCCCCTATCACAAGGCCATCTGGCACGGTTTCGTGCTGGGCGCGGCGATGCTCCATTTCGCCGCCGTCGCCCATGCGTTTGCGCGATAGGTGTCAGAAATTGTCCTTGCGGCTGCGGATTTCGGCAAACACCGCGACATCGTCGGCATTCTGCATGCCCAATGTGGCTCTGATTTCCGGTGAACCGGGCCGCAGGAAAGGATTGGTTTTCTTTTCCAGCCCGATCGTGGTGGGCATGGTGGTCTCACCCTTCTTGCGCAACGCCGTTACCGTTTTTGTGCGTGCGGCAAGTTCGGTATTGCCGGGTTCCAGCGTCATCGCGAAGCGGGCGTTGGAGAGCGTGTATTCATGCCCGCAATAGACCCGCATGGAATCGGGCAGGGTTTTGAGCTTCGACAGGCTGGCCCACATGGTGGCGGCATCGCCTTCGAACAATCGGCCGCAGCCCATTGCGAACAGCGTATCGCCCGTAAACACGACGTTCTCATCGCGGAACACAAAGGCGATGTGGCCGCGTGTATGGGCGGGGATTTCCAGAATCGAGACCTGATGCGATCCGAACTGCCAGGGGGCGCTTTCGTCCACGCCGGTATCGATGCCGGGAATACGGTCCCGGTCCTTGCCGGGCCCGACGATTTCGGCGCCGGTTTCTTTTTTCAGCGCCAGATTGCCGCCGGTATGATCCCAGTGATGATGGGTGTTCAGGATGTGGGTGAGCGAAAGCCCGTGTTCCTTCAGGGCCTTCAGCACGGGTTCGGGTTCGGAAGGGTCCACCACGGCGCACAGCCCTGTTCCGGGTGCGGCCAGCAGGTAGGCGTAGTTGTCCTTCAGGCAGGGTACAATTGTAATCGACAGGCTCATCGGGCCCTCCTTTCAGGGGAAGCCTATCAGGTACGGCACAGATTGTATCGGGAACCCTGACAGGCTACGCAGAGCGCGCCATGGCATTCGACGCACCGAAGCTTGCGGATTTTTATGAAGGCCCGATGGGCCGGGTCGTGCGCCGGACCATTTTGCGGCGTTTGCAGCCGTTGCGGCCTGCGCGTCCGGTGACCAATGCGCTTGGGTTCGGCTTCGCCGTGCCTTATCTCGGAACCCTGCAGGGCGAGGCCCAGCGCGTCGCCGCCTTCATGCCGATGCAGCAGGGCATCGTGGCCTGGCCCGCGGGCCGCCCGCTGACCGTGGTGGGGGAGGAATTCGCACTTCCGTTCCCGGACGAGATGTTCGATTTCGTCCTGATGATTCACGGACTGGAAGCCGCAGAGGCCGTGCGCCCGATGATGCGGCAAGTCTGGCGCGTGATGGCGCCCGAAGGGCGGCTGGTGATCGTCGCCCCCAACCGCAACAGTCTGTGGTCGCAGTTCGAACGATCGCCGTTCGGCTGGGGCCACCCCTATTCCCGCACCCAGCTCGATGCGCTGCTGCATGAATCCATGTTCACGCCCGATCGCTGGGACAGTGCGCTCTATTTTCCGCCGCTGCGCGCGCGCCGCTATGTCGGCACAGGACAGGGATGGGAAAAAGCCGGCCGCACGCTGTGGCCCCGCTTTGCCGGTGTGCATCTCGTGGCCGCGACCAAATCACTGTTTGCAGCAACGCCACTCTATGTCACTGAGCCGCAACAGGCTTACGTCCGCGCCTGAGCGCATGACGATGGCGCGCCGCTAGAAAATGTGCCGATACATCCGTGCATGGCGGCCAGTTGCGGAATGCAGAACTCAGCGCAAGCCCATGCCATGGGCGTTCTCTCTTTCGTGACGGCCGCTCACGCGGTTGTGACGGTTTTGATAATGTTTCTGCCCTTTGCTGGGCACAAATCCCACCTATCTCCAACACACCGGCAGCGTTGCCGGTCGTAGAAGACGGAGGGAGTTATGTCGCCTACCAGAATCATGATTGCGTCGTTCGTTGCCGCGTCGACGTTTGCGTTTACGGCAACCGCGAATGCAAGCGAAACCCCATCGCTTTCCAATTGCCTGAAAATGGAAAGACAGGTGAAGGATGCCATCGATGCCAATCAGCAATCGGCATCCATCACACAGGCAAAGGCCGAAGCCCGTGCGGGGCGTGAGTTCTGCACCACCGGGCTCTACAAATCCGGCATCACACACTATGCGTCCGCGCTGAAGCTGATCGGTGCCGACAAAGGTGCTGCCGCGTCAGGCCCGCACAGCACGATCGACTGAGTGCGGTTCCGGCTGACCGGCCGGCGCAGCCATATTCGTGCTGAGAAAGAAGATCGCACCTTCGGCGAGAAGATTGGGTCCCCACTGGCTTGGATACATGATCCTGGTCCGCCCGTTCTCGCCGAGGGCGATCGCACGCTCCACCCGCGCGCCCATCTCGTTCGCCAGCGCCACGAAATCGGCAATGGTACAAAGGTGGATGTTGGGTGTTTCATGCCAGGTGTAATCGAGCGCCTGGGTCTTCGGCATCCGACCATTGAGAAGAAGGCTCGCCCGGATGCGCCAATGTCCGAAATTCGGGAATGACACTGCTGTCATGCGCGCGATACGCAGAAGGTGAGAGAGCACCGTGCGCGGCGAGCGCGTGGCCTGAATGGTCTGGCTCAGGATCGCGACATCGAAAACCTGTTCCGGGTAGAAACCGAGATCGGTGTCGGCGTCGCCCTGCATCACCGAAAGCCCGCGCGCGACACAGGCATTGACGTTCTGCTGCGACAGTTCGATGCCGCGTCCATCCACGCCCTTGGTGGTGGCGAGATGTTCCAGCAGCGCACCGTCGCCGCAGCCGATGTCCAGCACGCGCGCGCCCGGCGCAATCATGTCCGCGATGGCGGCGAGGTCGGGGCGAAGCGTGGACATCCTTTAATCCACCCCGCGTGAGGCGGCGACCACGTTCAGGAAACCGCGAACGGTGGCGAACATCGCAGGCTCCTCCAGCAGGAAGGCGTCATGGCCGCGGTCGGATTCGATTTCCACAAAGCTGACATTGGCGGCCGCTGCATTCAGCGCATGGGCGATGGTCTTGTTCTCCGGCGGCGGGAACAGCCAGTCGCTGGAAAACGAGATGATACAGAAGCGTGTCTTGCTGCCGCGAAAGGCGCGGGCCAGGACCCCGTCATAGTCCGCCGCGAGATCGAAATAATCCATCGCGCGCGTGATGTAGAGGTATGAGTTGGCATCGAACCGGTCGACGAAGGTCAGCCCCTGATGGCGCAGATAGCTTTCGATCTGAAAATCGGCGCCGAAGCCGAATGAAATCGCCTCGCGATTCTGCAGCGAGCGGCCGAACTTCCGTTGCAGGGCGGGTTGTGAGAGATAGGTGATGTGGGCGGCCATGCGCGCCACCGCAAGTCCCTTGGACGGTTGCGTGCCCGCGCCCCGATAGGCCCCGCCGCGCCAGTCGGGATCGGCCATGATCGCCTGCCGCCCCACTTCGTTAAAGGCGATGTTCTGGGCAGAATGGCGGGCGCCGGTGGCAATCGGGATGGCGGAGATCACGCGGTCGGGATAGCTCGCCGCCCATTGCAGCACCTGCATCCCGCCCATGGAGCCGCCGGTGACGCAAAGAAGTTCGTCGATGCCGAGCGCGTCGAGCAGCATGGCCTGGGCGCGCACCATGTCGCGGATGGTGACCAGCGGAAAGGAAAGCCCGTATGGTTTGCCGGTGGCCGGATCGGTTTCGGCCGGCCCGGTCGTGCCCATACAGCCGCCCAGCACATTGGTGCAGATGACGAAGAAGCGGTTGGTGTCGATCGCCTTGCCGGGGCCAACGGTAAAGTCCCACCAGCCGGGCTTGCCGGTCACCGGGTGGCGGCTGGCGGCAAACTGATCGCCGGTCAGCGCGTGGCAAACCAGTATGGCGTTGGATTTGGCGGCGTTCAGTTCGCCATAGGTCTTGTAGGCGATGGTGAAGGGGCTGAGCTTCCGCCCCTCGTCCAGCATCAGCGGGTTCTCCGGGCCAAAGCTCAGCGCCTGCCCCAGATCTTCGTCTGGGGCCGATAGCGGGCGCAGGAATTTGGGATTGGCGGTCTCCGCCATGATCGTGTGGCTCCCAGTCCGTCCGGAGCGGGGTTAGCTAGGACTCCCGGCCCCCCAAGTCAATTACAAGTCGGTTGAGCGGACCGCACGCTTTGCTTTTGCGCAGGGCGGACCTTATCAAGGCACCCGAATTCACATGGAAGCGGGCGCCCGTGCCCGCCGCGATCCGATGTCCGCAGCGAAATCCGGCCAGACAGGCCCCAGCCCGAAACCCGGCGTGCTGGAGATCGCGCCCTATGTCGGAGGGCGTTCCGCTGTGGCCGGTGCGGCCCGCACCTTCAAGCTGTCCTCGAACGAAGGCGCGCTGGGGGCAAGCCCCAAGGCCGTTGCGGCTTTCACGGCCGCCGCGCCCGCCCTTGAACGCTATCCGGACGGCAGTGTGCATGTGCTGCGCGATGCGATTGGGGCGGCTTATGGCCTCGACCCCGCGCGGATTGTTTGCGGCAATGGTTCGGACGAATTGCTGACCATGCTGGCCAATGCCTATCTGCGCCCCGGTGACGAGGTGCTGTTCTCCCGCCACGCCTTTCTCGTCTACCGCATCGCCACGCTGGCCAACAGCGCAACCCCCGTCGTGGTTCCGGAAAAGGATTTGCGCGTCGATGTCGATGCCATGCTGGCGGCGATGACGGCGAAGACGCGGCTTGTCTATCTCGCCAATCCCAATAACCCGACCGGAAGCTATCTGACGGTGGAGGAGGTGCGCCGCCTCCACGCCGGTCTGCCGGCGGGCGCGTTGCTGGTGATCGACGCGGCCTATGCCGAATATGTCCGCCGCAACGATTACGCCCCGGGCATCGAAATGGTGGCCGAATTCGACAATGTGGTGATGACGCGGACCTTCTCGAAGATCTACGGCCTTGCGGGTCTGCGCGTGGGCTGGGCGTTCTGCCCGGCCGCGGTTGCCGATGTGCTGAACCGCGTGCGCGGCCCGTTCAATGTCTCGACCCCGGCACAGCAGGCCGCCGCCGCTGCGCTGCAGGATCGTGCGCATGTCGAAGCGGCGATTGCGCACAATGAGAAATGGCGCGGCTGGGTCACGCAGGAAATCCGCGGGCTTGGCCTTCGGGTCGATGACTCCGTCGCCAATTTCGTGCTGATCCATTTCCCGGAAACCAAGGGCCGCACGGCGCGCGATGCCGATGCCTTTCTGACTGCGCGCGGCGTGATTCTGCGCGGGGTGGAAAGTTATGGCCTCGGCCAATGTTTGCGCATGACGATTGGCCCGGAAGAGGATTGCCGGGCTGCCGTGGCAGGCTTGCGGGCTTTTGTGGAGGCGCGCTGAGCCATGGCCGATGCAAAGCCGTTGTTTGGCAAGGTCGCGCTGATCGGTATCGGACTGATCGGCTCCTCCATGGCGCATGCGATCCGGCGCGCCGATCTTGCCGGGCATATTTCCGGCTATGCCCGCAGGCCTGAAACCCTGGCGCGTGCGCGGGAAATCGGCTTTGCCGACACGCTGACCGGTTCCATACCGGAGGCGGTGAAGGATGCCGATCTTGTCGTGCTCGCAACGCCGGTTGGAAGTTTCGGCGAGATTGCTGCCGAAATGGCACCGCATCTGAAGACGGGCGCCATTGTCAGCGATGTGGGCTCGGTCAAATCCGCGGTGTTGCGCGATGTCGGGCCGCATATTCCCGATGGTGTGCATTTCATTCCCGCGCACCCGATTGCCGGTACCGAACAATCCGGCCCCGATGCCGGTTTTGCCGAACTGTTCGACAATCGCTGGTGCGTTCTGACGCCGCCGCCGGGCACGGATAAGGATGCGCTTGCGCGGCTCAGGACATTCTGGGAACGCTGCGGCAGCAATGTCGATGTGATGGAGGCCAAACATCACGATCTGGCGCTCGCGATCACCAGCCATGTGCCGCATCTGATCGCCTACAACATTGTCGGCACGGCGGACGATCTGGAAACCGTGACGGAAGGCGAAGTGATCAAATATTCCGCCGGCGGCTTTCGCGATTTCACCCGTATCGCCGCGTCCGATCCCACCATGTGGCGCGATGTGTTCCTGAACAATCGCGAAGCGGTGCTGGAGGTGCTGGGCCGCTTCAGCGAAGACCTCAGCGTGTTGCAGCGTGCTATCCGCTGGGGCGATGGCGATGCGCTGTTCAATCTGTTCACGCGCACGCGCGCGATCCGGCGCGGCATTCTGGATGCGGGGCAGGATAGTGCGGAGCCCAATTTCGGCCGCAACCGCACGAAAAAAGATCAGTAAAGCGGCGCACGTTTTGCGCCAGTATCGGCGAAGGGCGGTGGCAAGACCCCCGTCAGCCGGTGCGAAGGATCAAGCTTTATTGTTCCCGATACATCGATGCCTTCTGCATTGGGGCTGATGAGGCGGATTTCGCCACCGGCTTTGCGCCAATGTTCGGCTGCGGCCCGCCAATCCTGCTGCCCGGAAAGAAGGCCGTTCAGGGCCCTGGCTGCGGTGACACTGATGGTGATGTGCGGATCGGTTGGCTTTGCCCCTGTCTTTGTCGTGAGCGCCTGCGCGAAGGTCACGGCCTGCAGGGCATCGGCCAGCGGATCGTGGCGCAGATGGGTTTCGATGCGCGCGGCTGTGGCGGAGGCGGAATCGAATGCGACCAGCACCATGTCGAAACGGGCGAGGCGCCCCTCCGCGATGATGGCATCGGCGCGGATGCTGCCGGGCAGGAAAGAGAACTGTCTGCTTGCGCCGTCACCGTCCTTCCAGGACAGCGTCTGTTTGCCGCCGGCCTCGAAGACATATTTGCTGCTGCCGTAACTCAGCCGGTGCATGGCGAATTCCGCCGCCGACCACGAGAGTGCGCGCGGACCCGCAAGCGAGAGCCGAAAGCCGGTGAAGGTGGTGTCGTAGCGGAAGGGAAAGCCGCCCACCTTGCTGGTTTTGTAATGCAGCGTGATGCCCGGCGCGATTTCGCGATTGTTCAACGCCGCGATCCGCGCGCCCCATGCGCCGGCTTCGATCCACCAATGGATGGCAACGGCAAGGCCGAGCGCCACGACAAGGCCAAAGGGGCCATAGAGGAACAGGCGGTTCGAAAACTTCATGGGCGGAGGATGGCGGCGTCCCGGTTCAATTGCACCTGGAATAACCGCACGTCACGCAAGTGTCGCAGCCTTCGATTTTCACGAAACCGGGCGCACTGCAGCGCGGGCAGAACCGTGCCGGAAGCCCTTCTGCCGCCATGGCCATGGCACGGCGGTCCTTGGCCGGTGCGGCCGCCTCTTCCGGCGGGGTCATGAAACCGATGGCGATCAGATGCCGCTCGATCACCTCGCCGATCGCGGCCAGAAGCGAGGGCACATAGCGCCCGCCCATCCACTGGCCGCCGCGCGGATCGAACACCGCCTTCAGTTCCTCCACCACGAAGGAGACATCGCCACCGCGCCGGAATACCGCGCTGACCATGCGGGTCAGCGCCAGGGTCCAGGCATAGGCTTCCATGTTCTTCGAGTTGATGAAGATCTCGAACGGGCGTCTGCGCCCGTCCTGCTCGATGTCGTTGATGGTGATGTAGAAGGCGTGATCGGAATCCTGCCATTTGATCTTGTAAGTGGTGCCGGGCAGGGTTTCCGGCCGGTCGAGCGGGCGGGTCATGTAAACCACGCCGTCGCCGTGCGCGGCCGGCGATATGCCTGCGGCAGGCGATGTGCCGGCGGCTGGCGGCGGCAACGCGGTTGAGCCGTCCTGCAAGCCGGGTTGCGGTGTGGATTGTGATGCGGATTGTACTGTGGGGGCGCCCGCGATTTGCGCCGGTGGATTTTTCTCCAGCACCGCGCCGGTGATCGCGTTCGGCCGGTAGGTGGTGCAGCCCTTGCAGCCCATTTCATAGGCCTGCAGATACACATCCTTGAAATCGTCGAAAGCGATCTGTTCCGGCACGTTGATGGTTTTGGAGATCGCGCTGTCGATGTGGCGCTGGGCGGCGGCCTGTACCGCCAGATGATCGCCCGGTGTCAGTGTGCCGGTATCGACGAAATAATCTGGCAGGGCGGCCTCTGCACCGAAGCGTTCGCGGAACAGGCGATAGGCGTAATCGCTCACCTGCTCCTCGCTGCGCGTGCCATCGGCGCGCAGCACATGGCGGGTGTAGCGATAGGCGAAGACGGGCTCCACCCCGCTCGACACATTGCCGGCGAACAGCGAAATGGTGCCGGTCGGTGCGATGGAGGTGACAAGTCCGTTGCGAATGCCGTGGGCCGCGATCTTCCGGCGGATTTCCGCGGGCAGGGTGGCAATGAAGGGCCGCGCCAGAAAAGCCTCGCGCTCGAACAGCGGGAAGGCGCCTTTCTCTGCCGCCAGATCGGCAGAGGCGTCATAGGCGGCATGCGACAGCGTGCCGAGCCAGCGATCGATCAGGCGCAGGCTTTCCGGTGAACCGTAGCGCACGCCGCAGAAGATCAGCGCATCGGCAAGGCCGGTGACGCCAAGCCCGATGCGGCGTTTGGCAAGGGCCTCGCGCCGCTGTTCCCGCAACGGAAAACGCGACACGTCGATCGCATTGTCCAGCATGCGCACCGCGATGCGGGTCAGCCGGGCGAGTTCGTCTTCGTCCAGGGCGGCATCGGCCTCGAACGGATTCTGGATCAGCCGCGCCAGATTGATCGAGCCGAGAAGACAGGCGCCATAAGGCGGCAAGGGCTGCTCACCACACGGATTGGTCGCTGCAATGGTTTCGCAATAGCCGAGATTGTTGCGGGCATTGATGCGGTCGATGAAGATCACGCCCGGTTCGGCGTAATCATAGGTCGCGCGCATGATGCGATCCCACAGATCGCGGGCGCGCAAGGTGCGATACACTTTGCCGCCGAACTGCAATTCCCACGGGCCGTCGGCTTTCACCGCTTCCATGAAGGCGTCGCTTGCCAGCACCGAGAGGTTGAACATCGACAATCGGCCGCGCGTCTGTTTCGCGGTGATGAAGGTTTCGATATCGGGGTGGTCGCAGGCGAGTGTCGCCATCATCGCGCCACGGCGGGTGCCCGCGCTCATGATGGTGCGGCACATCGCATCCCACACATCCATGAAGGAGACGGGGCCCGACGCATCGGCGCCGACGCTGAGCACCGGCGCCCCTTCCGGCCGCAGGCTGGAAAAGTCGTAACCGATGCCGCCGCCCTGCTGCATGGTCAGCGCCGCCTCGCGCAGATGGGAGAAGATGCCGTCGAGCGAATCCGGGATCGTGCCCATCACGAAACAGTTGAACAGGGTGACATCACGGCTGGTGCCGGCGCCGGCCAGTATCCGCCCCGCCGGCAGGAAGCGGTAACGGGCCAGCGCACCGGCGAAGATGCGCGCCCATTCGGCGCGTTTCTCTGGTATCTCGGCTTCGGCCAGCGCAATGGCGACGCGGGCCCAGCTTTCCGCCACGTCATGCTCACGCGGGGCGCCGCCGGCCTCCTTCAGCCGGTATTTCAGGTCCCAGATCTGGTGGGAGATGTCACTCATCGTGGGGCCGGTTGTTTGCGCGGGCGTTCTAGCATTCGTTCCTCAAGAAATTCGTACCCCCTCCCCCCTGCTTCCAGGGTCCCGTTTTCCGCGGGCGGCAAGGGCCCCTGAAGATGGCGTGCGGGGCCGCCGGAGTCAATGAATGTTCTCTATTTGTTCACAACATCGAAGTCAGATCAGCACGCCCGCTATGGCGGAAGCCCCCCACCCGTTCGCGCTGCGCGCGCCCGACCTCCCCCGCAAAGGCAGGGGAATCGCATATAGAAATTTTCGATTCCAGTATTGCGCGAGCACCCCAGGCTGGATTCGAAAATTGGGCAATAGCGGCGATATTGATTCCAATCGTGCGCCAATGCTGGAAATTTTGCCAATATGCGATAGCCCTGCCGCAAAGGGGGAGGGGAAAAAAGAAGGGGTCTATATCGGTGTGTTGCGGCCATAGAGCAGCGCTCGCAATACGTTGGTGCGAGCCTATTTGGCCCCGTTTGCGCGTTCAGTCGGTATTTCCTTCCAGTGCAAATTTTCGGTGTCAAAGCTAATGGCTTGGTTGCCGCTCTGGTAGAGCGTGAAATCTATTAGCGTTGTTTTTGCGCTGCTGATTTTTTTGGTGAACCGTTGGGCTTCGCCAATGAAGAGAATATTGGTTGAATTGTCGTTCGGGCCTATTGCGCGATAGTTGGAGACTGGCTCGTCATCGAAACGAACCTTCACGTCGCAGCTATTCAAGCCGCATAATATCTGCCCATCGCCGTTGAGGTAGAAAAATGCTTCGGTCGGTTGATCTGGTTCACCGCGAAGGCACAAGCTCACCGTGACAGCAGTATACGGCCAATTTTGATGCACCTTATCCGTTGATTCCGTACAGGCTGTTCGCGTGACTTTGTCGGTCAGCTTGTCGACAGAATTGGAGTATTGCCAACTTTTCTCTTCGACGTCGTGGCTAGATATTTCCGTCGCGGGTGAAGCCACCTCAAGGTGGGGGGACGGTGTCTCGCTAGAACTGTCTTGCGAGGGAGCTGGATCGCTATGAGACGTATCCAAACCGATTGTATACCCGGCTATACCTCCAAGACCTAGGCCAACAAATAACAACAATACATCGGATCGCATCTTAAATTCCTTCTCGTCAGACGATCTATGTCTCGAGCACCGTCCTTTGCTCTGAGAGTATTATTAGAACGATCTAAGTTTGTCTGAATCCGAGGTATTGGAGGACTATCCGAGACCGCGGGCAGTCAGGTTGGCGCGGCCTTCCACCACCAGCCGGGCGGTGGCGTTTTCAATGCCGCTTTCGAGCGCGGTCATGAATTCGGCCCGCTTCAGGCCGGGCGGGATCGGGGGCAGGAATTCCACCACCACCGTCCCCGGCTTTTTCAGGAAGCCGCCCGGCCCCGTCCAGTACAGGCCGGAATTGAGCGCCACGGGATGGCAGGCGAGCCCAAGCTGGCTATAGAGCCCGGCCACCCCGGGTTTGTAATCCGGGGCCGCGCCGGGTTTTTTGCGGGTGCCTTCGGGGAAGATCAGAATGGCGCGTCCGGCCGCCGCCATTGCACGCGCGTCGGCCACCATCTTGCGCATCGCGCTCGCGCGCCCTGCGCGGTCGATCGCGATCACACCGGCCTTTTTCAGATACCAGCCGTAAAACGGGATCGAGAGCAGCTCGCGCTTCAGGACCGCGGTCGGTTTGTCCAGCAGAACGTAAAGCGCCAGCGTGTCCCACATGCTCATATGCTTGGAGGCGACGAAGGCGCCGTTGCGTGGAATGGCGCCACGCACTTCGTACCCAAGGCCCGCAAATATTTTCAGGCCGAACAGCAACGCCCGTGCCCACAATCGTGCCGTGGCTTGAATCGCGCGCGCGGGCATCAGCAGCGTGGGCAGCGCCAGAATATGCAGCACCACCGAAACGCCGACGAACCACGCGAAGAACAGCGCCGAACGCAAGGCCGTGAGCGTCTTCACACCAGGGCCTCGCGATTATCCTCCAGCGGGTCGATGAAGCGCGTCATGACAAGGCTCGCGACATATTTGGCGTATTCGCTGTGCAGCAGGCGCAGGGTGCGGGGATTGCGCCACCAATGGGTGAAGTCCACATCCTCCGGCACCACAGGATAAGGCTCCAGCCTGACCTGCGGCATGGCGGCGGAAAGCTCGGCCAGGCTGCGCGGCATGTGATAGTTGGAGGTGACGAGGATCAGGCTGCGATAGCCATGCGTCTTCGCCCATTGCGCGGTTTCCTGTGCATTGCCATGGGTGTCGGCGGCGATGAAGCCGAGATCGGTGCAGCAATCGAAATGCGCGCCGCCATGGCTGACCCGTTTCAGATCGGCCTTGGTGGTGGCGGGATCGACACCGCTGATCAGAAGCCGTTTGCCGAAGCCTTCCTCCAGCAAGGTGGTGGCCGCGTCCAGCCGCATTTCGCCGCCGGTCAGAACCACGATCGCATCGGCTCTGGTCGGGGCCGGCGGCTTTCCCGTCACGTCCGACAGAAAGACGAAGAAGCCCGCGACATAGGCGATGGCACCAAGGATCAGCAGCGATGAGAAGAACCGCATTCAATAAATCTTCCGCAAGGCTGCCAGAACCGAAATGCGCGCCGTGGCCCAGGCGATTAGCGCAGAGGCCATCGGCACGGCAATGAACCATAGCGCTTCGGCGGGTTTGAGCGCGATGGGCGGCAGAAAGGGCACCGCCTCCACCCCCGCCAGTTCCAGCCCGCCCACGACCAGAAACAGAATGGCGGCGGCGCCGGCACCGGCCGCGGCCGCAATCAGGGCGGTGAAAAAATAATGGCGTTCGAAGGCGCGCGCGATGAAGCCCGGATGCGCCCCCATCTGATGCAACAGGCCGACGATTTCGCGATGTGCCTCAAGCCCCGCCCGCGTTGCAAAGGTAACCGCGGCCGCGGTCGCCACCGCGATCAGCAGCAGGATGCCGTAGCCGGACCAGATCACCACGTCGGCCAGCGCCTTCAGCCGCGCGATCCAGTGGGTGTGATCGTCCAGCACGGCGGATGGCGCGGATTCTTTCAGCCTGGCGCGCAGCCCGGCCAGATCGACCCGCGCGCCGGGGCGGATGCTGGCATCCACCAGATTGGGCAGCGGCAGATCGGCCACCAGCGCGTCGGCGCCGAGCCATGGCTCGACCAGCTTCAGCGCGTCTTCATGCGAGACGCGGGCGACATGGACGATACCGGGTGTGGCGGAGAGGATTTCGATGGCGGCGCGGGTCTGGCGCTCCAGCTCCGGCCCCGGCGGGCCGCTATCCGGCGGCAGCACCTGAACCGTGACGCGGCCGGCCAGCCCCTCGCGCCAGCCGAGGGCCGCGCGGTCCGCGATCAGTGAGGCGCCAAGCGCCAGCGCGGCGAGGAAGGCCATCACGGCGATCACGATATCGAGGGGGGCGGCGCCGTCATCGCGCGGCAGGATGGTGCCCATGCCGCGGCCGCGTTTTACGCGCGGCACCCGCAGGCCGTTGCCCCGTTGAGCGGTCCCCTGATCGTTCATGTGCGGGCCAATCGCATTTCCACCAGCCGCCCATCGACCAGCCGCATTTCACGGGCCTGGGTGCGTTCGATCAGGGCGCGGTCATGGGTGGCGATCAGGACCGTGGTGCCCAGCCGGTTCAACTCGCCGAACAGGCGGATCAGGCGGGCGGCGATTTCGGCATCGACATTGCCGGTCGGCTCGTCGGCGATCAGAAGATCGGGCCGGGCAACCACGGCACGTGCGATGGCAACGCGCTGCTGCTCCCCGCCGGACAGGGTGGCGGGCTTCGCATCCAGCCGCCCGCCAAGCCCGACCCAGGTCAGAAGCTCTTCCACATCCTGGGCATATTGCTGTTCGCGCCGGCCGGCCAGCTTCAGCGGCATGGCCACGTTGTCGAACGCCGACAGATGGCGGAACAGGCGGAAATCCTGAAACACCACCCCGATGCGCCGCCTGAGCGCGGGAAAATCCTGCCGCCTGGCGGTGGCAAGGTCCTGCCCGAACAGGTTGACCAGCCCGCGCGACGGCGGCTCCCCCAGATAGATCAGTTTCAGCAGCGTGGTCTTGCCCGCGCCGGAAAGGCCGGTCAGGAAGGTGAAGGAGCCCGGCTCCAGCGTGAAGCTGACATCGCGCAGGACCTCCGGCCCAGCGCCGTAACGCATACCGACATTTTCGAAGCGAACCATGAGGCCGGACCATTACCACAGCTTTGTCTGGTTACCATGATCGTAACCAGCTTTGTGCTTTGCTTGCCCGCTGCACAGTGTTGCGCCTATTTTCGACCCGCTCCAGCCGATGGTTAAGATGATTTTAACCTGCCCCCAATGCTCCACCCGCTACGAGGCGGATGCCGCGAAATTCCTGCCGGCAGGCCGGACTGTGCGCTGCGCCAAATGCGGCCACACCTGGCATCAAGAGGCGGAGGGCGAGGCGGCCGCCACACCGGCCGAGGGCGAGGTCACCGGCCCTGCCGGCGATGGCGGCGAGGTGCTGGATACGGGCGTACCGGCGGATGGTGCGGATGGGGGTGCGGCAGGTGGTGGTGCGTCAGGCCCGGCGCCGGAGGCGGCAGCCGAAGAAATGGCGGCTGGAAGCCTGGCTGACGGGACGCTGGCGGATGGCCGCCTTGCCACCCCGGTGGTGGAGGCGGCGCGCAAGCCCTTCCTCGGCCTCGCCTGGCAGTGGGGCAGTCTGCGCGGCTGGATCGTGTTCGTGGTGCTGGTCGCCGCGATCGTGCTGGGCGGAATTTTCCTGCGCAAACAGGTGGTGGCGGCGTGGCCTGAGACGGCTTCGCTCTACAAGGCGCTGGGCATGCCGGTGAACACGCTGGGCCTTGCGTTCCAGAATGTGCGCTACCGCGTGGCGGTGGTGGACGACCTGCCGATCCTGCAGGTGCAGGGCGCCGTCGCCAACATCACGGACAAGGCGTTGTCCGTGCCGTTGTTGCGTGTGGTGCTGACCGACAGCGGCCGGCACGAGGTTTATCACTGGGATGTCGCGCTCGCGAAGAAATCGCTTGGCGCGGGTGAAAGCGTTTCGTTTCGCACCCGGCTGCCCAGCCCGCCGTCGGGCGCGCGCCATCTCGAACTGCATTTCGTCGAAGACGGACGCTGAGCATGGTGCCGCCTACGGCATCAAATTATTATCACGTGCTGGTTGGCGAAGAAGAAATCCGTACACGGATCGAATCGTTGGCCGATGAAATTCTGGCGATGCCGTACCGGCCCGATATGGCAGCGGTCGTGCTGGCGGGCGCCTTTGTGTTTGCCGCCGATCTGTTGCGGGCGCTGGCGCGCAAGGGGCTCTCTTTGCCATGCGAATTCCTCTGGCTCAGCAGTTATGGCGCGGGCCGCAGCGGCGCGGAGGAGGTGACGGTGCGGGCTGGCGCGGGCGCCGCCGTCAAAGGCCGCCATGTGCTGGTGATGGACGATATTTGCGATAGCGGAAGCACGCTTGCCAAGGCATGTGCGCTTCTGCGCGCGGCGGGTGCGCAATCAATTGCAACAGCGGTTGCGGTGGAACGCGGGCGCAGCGATGCGGTGATGACGACCGATTTCGCCGCCTTCCGCGGGCTTGAAGGTTTTCTGGTCGGTTACGGGCTGGACGATGCGGGTGGCGCACGCGGCCTGCCCTTTATTGCGCGCGTTGATTAAGAGGTTTTGCGGAAGCCGGCATAGAAGCTTGCCGCGCCAAGCGCGAGCAGCAGGACCTGCACGATATTCGCGACCTGATCCGGCAGCAGCCAGGTGCCGAGCCCGAACATCAGCATGGCAGCAATGGAAACGCTGCGCCATGGCTCGCGGAAAGAGCGTTTGCGGGCTTTGCGCGTCGCCTTCCACTGCGCCAGTTCTTCGTCGAGCGAGACCTCGTCGTGCCCCGGCGGCGGGGCGGCGCGCGCGGCGGCCGCGCCTGCAAGTGCCGGTTCACGCCATCCCACCTTCGCGGGTTCGCGTGGCGGGGTAACGGGTTTCGGGCGCGGCGGGGCTGTCGATGCCCTGCGGCCGAACTGTGCCTGCTGTGCCATATGCGCGTGCCCCGTGTGGATGGCGGGCCATGGTCAACCCACCATGGTTGCAGGGCATTTAACGGAACGCGCGCGATTGTGCGGACCGGATGAATTCGGCGCAATGTTTGCGCTTCGCTCCGGTTTCAAAATTCCTTCAGCAGGCGGTCGATGTAATCGAGTTCTTCCTGGGGCCGCCCGCGTTCGGCCGCACGTTTGCGCAGCTCTTTCAGGATTTCGCGGGCGCGTTCGATGGTCATCTGGTCGGGCACTTTGACATTGTCGCCGAACACCCCGCCGCGTGCGCCCTGATTGCGGCCAAGCGGGTCTTCCGCCCCGCTCATGCCCTTGCCGTTCTGGCCCAGCAGGGATTTGGCTAGTTCATCGGCGCTGCTGCGCATCGCTTCCAGCGCATTCTTCTCGCTGCCGCCGGCACGGCCGAGATCGTTCGAACCCAGTTGCTGTTCGGCATTGCCCATGGCGGCGCCGGCGCGGCCCATGCCGTCCGGCGATTTCTGGCCCTGTCCTTCCAGACCTTTGCCGATCTTGTTCAGATCCTGCTGCAACTGGTTCTGCTGCCGGGCAAGGCCCCTGGGGCCGCCATCCCTGGGATCGCCCTTGCCCAGTTGCTCGCGCAGCGTCTTGTCCAGAAGCCCGCGCTGGCGCCCCATCAGATCGCCCAGTTTCTTGATCGCGTCGTTCTTCGCCTTGTCGCCGGGCGACTGGCCCTGACCTTCGCCATTGCCCGCCATCATCTGCATGTTTTCGAGCATGCTTTGCAGCATGGCGAGCATCTGGGCCGCCTGCTCGCGCGAGCCGGTTTGCGCCAGTTGCTGGATCGCCTTCAACAGGGTTTCGAGATCATCCTGGCTCAGCACCTTGGCGTTGGGCGGCAAAGGCTGGCCACCGGGCTGTGCGTTCTGCGCCATCATCTGCATGTAGCGCTGCATCGCCTGGCGATAGCGTTCGAGCAGGGCGTCGATTTCCGCCTGCGGGGCGCCGCGGGCAAAAGCGTCGGCCAGCATCTGCTGCAGCCGGCGCAGTTCGGCGGCGGCAAGATTGACGCCGCCCTGTTCGATGGCAAGCGCCGTTTGCCACAACAAATCTTCGGTGCGGGCAAGGTCTTCGCTCTTGCGCACATTCTTCAGCGACCAGTAGGCGCTGCGGATGGCGAGATAGACCCCCGTCTTGTCGCGATAGAAACGGTCTGGTGCCAAGGTCAGCGCATTGAGGGCCTGGGCCACCGGCTCCCGCCCCTTCATTTCATCGCGCGCCAGAATCCCGCGCTGTTCGACCAGCGCGCGCGCCAGCGGATCGGTGAAGATGCGTTGCGGCAGGCGGAAGCGCACCGTCTTGCTGTGGCCGCGCTGACCGGCGGCATCTTCGGCTTCCAGCCGCATATCGACATCCATGCCCGCGTAAGGATGTTCGCTCAGATCGCGATAGGCCGTTTGCGACAGGGTTTTCGCGCCGGTTTCGGACAATGGCAGATCGACGATCAGGGGTTTCGCCTGCGGCTTGCCATGGGGCTTGATGATCGCGCGTACCGCCACCACGCCGTAATCGTCGCCCGCCGTGTAAGCGAGCTTCAGCACGTTCTGTTTGGTTTGCGATGGTGCGGCTGCAAAGGCGATCACCGGCGGGTGATCGGGAATGATGGTGAGATCGAAATCGCCCACGCGCAGACCGCCCGCGCGCACACGCACCTCTGCCGCCCGGGTCAGCTTTACATTGGCGCTCCATTCGCCGTTCTTGCCGCGGAATTCCGTAGCGTTCTGGGCTTCCGGTGTGAGCACAAGCCGTGGCTGCCGCTCCGCATTGTGCAGGCGCAGATTGAGGATGGAGCCGATTGGAACGGAGAGCTTCGGCTTCGCCTTGCCGAGATAGACCGGCGCCTCGCCGGTATAGGCGGGGGGATCGATCCAGGCATCGAGCGTCGGCGCGACAAAGCCCGCCCCGGTTGCGGGATCGAGTGCGGTGAGAAGCCGCCCTTTCCATTGCGGCCCGGCGAAGAACGCGGTCACGGCGAGAACCGCAAGCGCCGCAAAGCGCAGACCGCGCGGGTCGCGCCCCCACAATCCCGGCCGGGGCAGGGAAAGCCGCAAAGGCCCCTGCGCCAGAATGCGGGCGCGATGGGCCGCCCACAACTCCTCCGTATACGGATCGCCATGACCGGCGGCGAGGCGGTCTCCCGCTTCGCTTAAGGGGCGGTTGGAAAGCGCGTTGTCCCGTTCCAGCCGCCTTGCGCCATCGTGGGGGCGGGGAAGGTGGAATCCGGCGAAACCTGCGTAAGCCGCAAGCGCCGCGGCAAACAGGGCCGCCGCCAGCACAAGGCCGTGCAGCCAGGGCGGGGTGAGGAGGAAAAGCCCGCCGAGGGCCGCCGCCGCGAACAGCGCGGCAACCCCGCTGAGCGGCCAGAGCGCGGACCACAAACGCTCCCACAACAGGATCGCGCGGGCCTGGGCAATGCGGCGGCCAAGCCGTTCAGTCTTCAAGCCAGGCTGGGACGCGGTCTTGCTCAAGGAACCCTTCATAGCTCATCCGGGGGCGCACCACGCTGAATCTGTCGCCTTTGACCAGCACTTCCGGTGCGGGCGGCCGCGCATTGTAGGCCGAAGCCATCACCGCGCCATAGGCGCCCGCACTCATGATAGCAACAAGATCGCCGGAATTGAGGCGCGGCAGGCTGCGCGCTTCCGCGAAACGGTCTGCGGTTTCGCACACCGGGCCGACCACATCGTAAACCTCATGCGGCGCATCCGGCGGCGGTTCCGTCACACACACGATTTCGTGATGGGCATCATACATCGCAGGCCGGATCAGATCGTTCATCCCGGCATCGAGAATGGCGAAATTCCTGTTCTGCCCGCGTTTCACATACAGCACCTCGCTGACCAGAATGCCGGCATTGGCCGCGATCAGCCGCCCCGGTTCGCAGATGATCTGTGCACCGGCGTCTTTCGCCACTTTCGCCACGATGGCGCCATAGGCCGCCGGGTCGGGCGGTGGCGCGTTATCGCAAATATAAGGCACGCCCAATCCGCCGCCGAGGTCGATGCGCGTGATCGCATGGCCCTCCGCGCGCAACGATTGCGCAAGCGTCACCACGCGCGCAAAGGCATCTTCAAACGGTTGCAGTTCGGTGATCTGGCTGCCGATATGCACGTCGATGCCGACAATGGCGATCCCCGGCAGGCGTGCGGCCAAGGCGTAGGCCGCGTGCGCGTGCTCCCACGGAATACCGAATTTTGTTTCGGCGGTGCCGGTGGTGATTTTCGCGTGGGTCTTCGCATCCACATCCGGGTTGACGCGGATGGTGATCGGCGCGCGCAAATTCATCGCGGTGGCGACCGCGCTCAGCGTTTCAAGCTCAGGCTCGCTTTCGACGTTGAACTGATAGATGCCGCTGCCAAGCGCGGCGCGCATTTCCGCCTTGGTCTTGCCGACACCGGAGAAAACAATTTTGTCAGCGGGAATGCCGGCGGCCAGCGCCTTGACCAGTTCACCGCCCGACACCACATCGGCGCCGGCGCCAAGTTTCGCCAGTGTTTTCAGCACCGCGATATTGCCGTTTGCCTTCACCGAAAAGGCGACCAGCGCATCCTTCGGCAGCGGTTCGGCAAAGACGCGGTAATGCCGTTCGAGCGTGGCGGTGGAATAGCAATAGAACGGCGTGCCGACATCGGCCGCGATATGGCGAAGGTCCACGTCTTCGGCGCAGAGAATGCCGCGTCTGTACTGGAAATGGTTCATTGGCCGAGCGGTTGTGGCGGGCGCGAAGGATCGTGCTGATCCTTTTGCGTCTGTTTGCCCGAAGGCGTGACGAGATCGGATTTGACGCCGCACCCGGCGATGCCAAGGGCGACCAGCGCGATGACGAGGAGGCGCAGTTTCATGCCAGCTCCTTCCGCCAGAAGGCGATCTGTTCGCGCACGCGGGCGGGCGCGGTGCCGCCTTCGCTCGTCCGCGCGTGCAGAGACGATTCAAGTTTCAGCACCGCAAAAACCTTGTCCGTCAGGCCGGGTTCGACCGTCTGCATTGCGGAGAGCGGCAGATCGGCCAGCGCCACGCCTTTTTCCTCCGCCAGCTTCACGATCGCGCCCGCGCTGTGATGGGCCTCCCGGAACGGTTTTTTCAAGGTGGTGACGATGAAATCGGCCAGATCGGTGGCGGTGGGATAACCCGCTTCGGCCGCGCGGCGCATGTTTGCCGGTTGCGGTTTCAGATCGGCCGCCATGCCCGCCATCGCGGCCAGCGCGAGGTCGAGTGCGTCCGCGGCCTGAAACACCGCTTCCTTGTCTTCCTGAAGGTCCTTGGCATAGGCGAGTGCGAGGCCCTTCATCACGGTGGACAGCGCAACGAAGCTGCCGAGGATGCGCCCAGTCTTCGCGCGCACCAGTTCGGCGGCATCGGGGTTGCGCTTCTGCGGCATGATGGAGGAGCCGGTGGTGAACGCATCCGACAATTTGATGAAGCCGTAAGCCGGTGCCGCCCACAGCACGATTTCTTCGGCAAGGCGGGAAAGATGCGTGGCGCAGATGGCGGCGGTGGCGAGATATTCGAGCGCGAAATCGCGCGCCGAAACCGCATCCATCGAATTGCGCATCGGCCGGTCGAAACCAAGCGCGTGGGCGGTCATCTGCCGGTCGATCGGGTAGGGCGTGCCGGCCAGCGCCGCGGAGCCCAGCGGGCTTTCGTTCATCCGCCTGCGCGCATCGGCAAAGCGGCCACGGTCGCGGGCAAGCATCTCGATATAAGCGAGGCAGTGATGGGCGAAGCTGACCGGCTGGGCCGGCTGCATATGGGTGAAGCCGGGCATAATGGTTTCGGCATGCGCTTCGGCCTGGGCCAGTAGCGCGCGTTGCAACAGGGCAAGGCGTTCGCCGGCGTGGTCGCAGGCCTCCCGCACCCAGAGGCGGAAATCGGTTGCCACCTGATCGTTGCGGGAACGGCCGGTGTGGAGGCGGCCCGCGGCGGGGCCGATCAGCTCCGCCAGGCGGGATTCGACGTTCAGGTGGATGTCTTCCAGTTCCCGCCGGAAGGTGAAGCGGCCCGCTTCGATCTCGGCGGCCACCTGGTCCAGCCCGTGGGCGATGGCCGTGCCGTCCTCTTGCGACAGAATGCCCTTCGCCACCAGCATTTGGGCATGGGCGCGCGAACCGGCCAGGTCTTGGGCGGCCAGCCGTTTATCGAAGTCGATGGAGACGTTGATCTCCTCCATAATGGCGGCGGGCCCAGCCGCAAACCGGCCACCCCACATCTTGTTCGCGCTCATATTGTCAGGATCGCTATGACCCGATCGCTCCTCATGCTTCTGGCGTCCATCGTCGTGGTGGTCGCCCTTGTGGTTCTATATTTGATCCCCGGCGGCAAGGGAACGGCAGAACGCCCGCCATCGCTCGCCGCGTTGAAGCCGGTGGAACAGGTGGCACCGGTGCCCGCGGTCAAATTCGTCGACGCGGCGGGCCGGGCCTATTCGCTCAAATCCTATGAGGGGCGCTATGTCCTGCTCAATCTGTGGGCAAGCTGGTGCGCGCCCTGCGTCAAGGAACTGCCGGCGCTCGCCACATTGCAGCGGGCAGTCCCGGCCAGGAATCTGGCGGTGGTGACGGTCGATGTCGAGAAGGGCGCAAAGGACAAGGCCGCGGCCTTCCTGATCGCGCACAATGCGGCGGAATTGCCGGCCTTTGCCGACCCCGACCTGAAGCTGATGCAAGCCATCAAGGCGTTCGGCCTGCCCACCACCATCCTGATCGACCGGCAGGGCCGCGAGATCGCCCGCGCCGTGGGGGCGGCGGAGTGGGATACGCCGGAATCGATCGCCTGGTTCGAAAAGCTGACGGCGCCGAAGCCGGCGTCCTGACCTATTTCCCGGTTCCGCTCTGTCCGTTCCCGTCCGCCACCTTGCGTGCGGCGGCGACAAAGGCGTCGCGCAGCGCGTAGTGGTCATCCATATCGGCTTTCGGCCAGGCGCTGTTCAGCACGATCACCAGATTCTCTTTCGGTGACACGAAGATCATCTGCCCATAGATGCCGATGGCCTGGAACGATCCATCCGGATCGATCCACCATTGATAGCCATAGCCGTAATTGGCCCAATCGCTTTTGACGCGGGTGGTGGTGGCTTTCTCGAAATAACCGTCCGCCAGAACCGGCTTGCCATCGATCACACCCTTGTCGAGGGCAAGAAGGCCGACACGGCCATAATCGCGCAAGGTCATCGAAATGCAGCAGCCGCCGATTTCGAGGCCATGGCTGTCGATCATCCAGACCGCATCCTGTTCCATGCCGGCAGGCTGCCAGATTTTTTCCGACAGATAATCGGCCAGCGATTTGTGCGCCGCGCGCTGTACCAATGCGCCGATCAGGTTGGATTCGCCGGTCTTGTAGACGAATTTGGTGCCGGGCGCGGCCTCGCGCGGCAGGGTCGCCATGAACCCGATCTGGGGATCGATGGTCGGGTCTTTCGGGACATAGGTGATGAAGCGGCTGACATCGGAATTGGGATCGGAATAATCCTCGTTCCACTTCACGCCCGATGTCATGGTCAGAATGTTCCCGACACTGACGCCGTCATAGGCGGAGCCCTTCAGCTCCGGCAGATAAGTTGTCACCATCGCATCGGTGCCGCTGATGTAACCGTCCTTGATCGCGGCGCCGACCAGCAATGAGGTGATGGATTTCGCGACCGAGAACGAGGTCCAGCGGTCATGGGCCGTGCGGCCCAGGCCATAACGCTCCAGCACGATTTTGCCGTCCTTCAGAATCAGAAGGCCGGAAACGCGATTGGCGTCCATGAAACTTTCGGTGGAGAAAGCCTTGCCATCATGGGTGAAGGTGATGGGACCAAGGGCTGCGCCTTGCGGAAGATCGCGCACATGATCGCCGCGTTTCACCGTGTTGACGGGGAAAAGCTTTTCGACCTGACGGAAATTGGTGCTGAGCTCATCCGGCGTCCATTCCAGCATCGAGGCCGCGTTTTCACCCGGCGTCTTGGCTGTGGCGGCCGGTGTTTGCGCATCAGCGGCGAATGTTTCCGTTGCGAGAATGGGCGCGGTCATCAAGGCGGCAATGGCCGCGGCACAAAGAATTTTCTGCATGATCCCCTCTTGTTCTGGCCATCTGGCCATGACGGGGGCGTCACCGCAAGGCCGCTTAATCCTTCCGCGGGATTTCGCGTTCGAGGATCTTGCGGTGCATGGCCGGATCGGCTTCGGGGTTGGCGGCGCGCAAATGCCCGTTCGCGCCGGGTTCGTAAATCCGCGCCATGCTGACGGCGGATGCGGCCAATGCGAAACCGGTGGCGATCATCAGCGCGACGGTGGTGGCGTTTTCCGGCACGCGCGAGAACAACAACGCGACGAGAGCAGCGCCCGTCGTCTGCCCCAGAAGACGCGCGGTGCCCAGCATGCCGCTGGCCCCACCGCTGCGTTCGCGCGGGGCGGCGGCCAGCATGGCGCGATTGTTGGGCGACTGGAACAGGCCGAAGCCCGCGCCCGTCATCGCCATGCGCCAGACGATATCGAAATAGGTCGGGTGATGCGGCAGGAAGGCGAGCGACAGAAGACCCGCCGCAAAGATCAAAAGCCCGATGCCGCCCAGAACGCCGGCCGAATAGCGGTCGGACAGCCGGCCGGCCAGTGGCGCGGCAAAGCCGATGGCAATCGGCCATGGCGTGATCAGCAGGCCGGTTTCTACCGCCGAAAAATGCAGATCGGTCTGCAACAGGAAGGGCAGCGAAACCAGCGCCAGCATCTGTGCTGCGAAAGAGCTGATCGAGGTCGCGACCGAGAGTGTGAAAATCGGAATGCGCAAGAGATCGACCGGCAGCAGCGGTGCCGGCATCGCAAGCTGCCTTTTGGTCAGGATATAGCCCAATCCCGCTACCGCCAGCATTTCGAGCAGGAACAGCGGAAAGCCCTGGCCATGGCCCAGCAGGTCGATGGCCCCGATCAGAAGGCCGAAGGTGAGCGCGCTGAGGCTCGCGCTGGTGAAATCGAATTTGTGTGGCGCTTTCACCGATACCGGCAGCGCGCGGATGCCGACGGCCAGCGCCGCAAGCCCGAACGGAATGTTGATCGCGAACAGCCAGGGCCAGTTCGCCACCGCCAGAATGCCGCCGGCGATTGTCGGGCCGACCGCGGCGGAGACGGCGACCACCAGCGCATTGATGCCGATGCCGCGGCCCAGCATCTTCTGCGGATAGATGTAGCGGACGAGGGCGGTGTTCACGCTCATCACACCGGCGGCGCCGAAGCCCTGGATCACGCGCGCCGCCGTCAGGGTGACGAGCGAATCCGACAGTGCACAGCCGAGCGAGGCGAGGGTGAAAAAGACCAGCCCGCCGAGATAAATCCGGCGGTAGCCGATGATGTCGCCGAGCGAGGAAAGCGGCAGAAGCGTGATGGTGATGGCCAGTTGATAGCCATTGACGATCCAGATCGAGAATGCCGGATCGGTGTGCATGTCGGCCGCGATGGTCGGCAGCGCGACATTGGCGATGGCCGAATCCATCACCGCCATGGTGATGCCGAGCGCGATGGTGACAATCGCCCAATAGCGTTGGGGAAGCGGCAAACCGTCCGGCGGAATCATCGGCTCACACAATGGCAGTCGGCGGTCTTGCTATGCCAAAGCCGCCGCTTGTGCAAAGGGGGGCTGCGTGCATGATGCGGCTGCATGAAACGCAACCGTCCTGCCGGTTGCCGCGGCCCGGTTGTGGTGGCAAGGCTGGCGGTGTTAGGTTCACTCCATGACAGGATGTTTCACAGAGCGGCTTCTGAAAGAGCGACTTCGCTGACCGGCCCCCTCATGGTCTGAGCCGGGCCGGGCGCGATGTTGTTCTCTTTTTTCCCAGCCGGAGTGTGCCATGCCCTCTCAAATATCTTCTTCTCAAACACCGTCTTCCCAAACGTCTGCCGTTTCGCCGCAAATGGATCATGCCCATGCGGCGCAGATCGCCGATCAGTTCACCCGTCAGGCGGCGGATTTCGCCCGCTCGCCCGCCCTCCACAATGACGAGGCGCTGAAGCGTCTGGTCGATGCGGCGCGCCCGCGTGCCGGCGATGTCTCGCTCGATGTCGCCTGTGGGCCGGGCACGGTGGTGATGGCGTTTGCTGCGCGCATCGCCCATGCCACGGGGATCGACGCCACCGCGGCGATGCTGGATGAGGCGCGCCGGATCGCGGGCGAACGCAAGGTTTCCAACGTCACCTGGCATCAGGGCGATGTCTATGCGCTGCCTTTCGCCGATGGCAGTTTTGACATTGTGAGTTGCCGCTTTGCCTTTCATCATCTGCAACGCCCGGCCGATGCCTTCGCCGAGATGGTGCGGGTGTGCCGCAGCGGCGGGCGCGTGGTGCTGTGCGATGGCGTGGTGTCCGGCGATCCGGCCAAGGCCGATGCCTTCAACCGGATGGAGCTGTTTCGCGATCCTTCCACGGTGGAATTCCGCACGCTGGATTATCTGGCCGGTCTCTATGGCCGTCACGATCTGCCGTCACCGGCGATGGAGGCCCATCGCCTGACCGTCACGATGAATCAACTGGTGGCGCACGCCTTCCCCGAAAATGACGATCGCGAAGGGCTGCACCGGATGATTTGGGATTCGGTTGAGGGCGACAAGCTCGGCATGCTGGCCAAACGCGACGGCGATGACGTGCAATTGTCCTATTCAGGCGTGATCCTGAGCGCGGTGAAGCCGTAAGGAACCGCGAAATCCTGATAATTATACGCGGATCGCGTATTTTTTGTTGATTTCATACGCGCCGCGCGTATTATCACCGCGATGAAGATCGTTCGCACCAACCCCTTTCTCAAGGCTTTGAAGAGGGCTGGCGCGGATGAAGGCGATTTGCGGGCCCTGGAAAGCGAATTGCAGCGGAATCCGGATTCAGGCGATGTCATTCCGGGTACGGACGGCATCCGCAAGATCCGGTTCGCGATCGGCAACCGGGGCAAACGCGGCGGCGGACGGGCCATTTATGTTGCGATCAAGATCAGGGACACGATCTATCTGCTCACCGCCTACGCGAAGAATCAGAAGGAAGACCTGACCGCAGAAGACAAGAAAGTATGGAATGCGGTGGTAAAGGAGTTGAAGGATGGCTAAGCGAACGCAAATCGGGTTGGAGGTGGAGGCGGCCCTGAAGGAAGCGCTTGCGCATCGCCGCGGCGAGATTGCGTTGCCGATGCGTGAGGTTGCACCGATCTCGAAAGAGCGTGTGCGGGAAATCCGCAAAGCTGTTTCCACGAACCTCGATGATTTCGAACGGCGCTTCTGCCTGCCCCGGCGCACGGTTGAGGCATGGGAGCAGGGCCGAAATCTCAATCATGCCGCGCTGGTGCTGATGACCGTCATCGACCGGGAGCCTGAGGCTGTCGAGCGGGCGTTGACGAAGATGCGCGCGTTGACCTGAAGAAATTGCGGAGCGATTCCGCTTGCGGTTTTACCGCGTGGGCACCGGTTTTTCGCCGCGATAATCGTAGAAGCCGCGGCCGGTTTTCTGGCCCAGCCATCCCGCCTCGACATACTTCACCAGAAGCGGGCAGGGGCGGTATTTGGAATCGGCGAGACCCTCGTAAAGCACCTGCATCACCGACAGACAGGTGTCGAGCCCGATGAAATCGGCCAGTTGCAGCGGCCCCATCGGGTGATTGGCGCCAAGCCGCATCGCGGTGTCGATCGCCTCCACATTGCCGACGCCTTCGTACAGCGTGTAGACCGCCTCGTTGATCATCGGCAGCAGGATGCGGTTGACGATGAAGGCCGGAAAGTCTTCGGCATAAGCCGCGGTCTTGCCGACGCGGCGCACGATGTCGAGCGCGGCCTGGAAGGTGGCGTCATCGGTGGCGATGCCGCGGATCACCTCCACCAGCTGCATCATCGGCACCGGGTTCATGAAATGCAGGCCGATGAAACGCTCCGGCCGGTCGGTGGCGGCGGCCAGCCGCGTCACCGAAATGGACGAGGTGTTGGTGGCGATCAATGCGGTCTCGTTCAGGCGCGGGCAGAGATCCTGGAAAATCTTGCGCTTGACCGATTCATCTTCGGTCGCCGCTTCGATCACCAGTTCGCGGTCCTTCAGGCTGTCGAGATCGGCGGCCTTGTGGATGTGCGCCAGCGCGGGTTCGATAGCGGCGTCCTTGATCAGACCGCGTGCCGCCTGCCGGTGCAGATTGTGCGCGATGCGCTCCAGCCCCTTGTCCACCGCTTCCGGATTGATGTCGTAAAGGGTGACATCAAATCCGTTCAACGCCAGAACATGGGCGATGCCGTTGCCCATCTGGCCGGCGCCGATCACCCCTACGCGTTCGATGCTCATGAAGCTCCCGCTATACGGTCCGCTATCCCGCAATCAATAGCCCAATTTCGTCAGTTCTTCTTCCATTTCCGGCAGCGCCTTGAACAGATCGGCCACAAGGCCGTAATCGGCGACCTGGAAGATAGGTGCTTCCTCATCCTTGTTGATGGCGGCAATGACCTTGGAATCCTTCATCCCGGCCAGATGCTGGATCGCCCCGGAAATACCCACCGCGATGTAGAGCTCCGGCGCTACAACCTTGCCGGTCTGGCCCACCTGATAATCGTTGGGAACGAAGCCCGCATCGACGGCGGCGCGGCTGGCACCCACGGCGGCATGCAACTTGTCCGCGATCTTGTCCAGCAGGTGGAAATTGTCGCCCGACTGCATGCCGCGGCCGCCGGAGATCACGATCTTGGCCGAGGTCAGTTCGGGCCGCTCGGACTTCGAAAGCTCCTCACCGACGAATTTGGAAATGCCGGGATCGGCGGCGGCCGAAATCTTTTCGACGCTGGCCGAACCTGTGGCCTCCGCCGCCTTGAAGGCGGTGGTGCGCACGGTGATGACCTTCTTGCCTTCGGGGGCCTGCACGGTCTGAATCGCGTTGCCGGCATAGATCGGCCGCTCGAACGTATCGGGGCTGACCACCTTCAGGATTTCGGAAATCTGCGGCACATCCAGTTTCGCCGCCACGCGCGGCAGATAGTTTTTGCCGTTGGTGGTGGCAGGCGCCAGGATCGCGTCATACTTGTCCGCAAGGCTCAGGATCAGCGCTTCCACCGATTCCGCGACCAGCTTGGCGTATTGCGCATCGTCGGCCAGCAGCACCTTTTCCACCCCGGCAAGCTTGGCGGCGGCGTCGGCGACGGCACCGGCATCCTGTCCGGCAACCAGCACATGCACCGGCGCGCCCAACTGGGCGGCGGCGGTCACGGCCTTCGCGGTCTGTTCTTTCAGGGTCTTGTTGTCGTGTTCGGCAATGACAAGGCTGGTCATGGCAGCACTCCCGCCTCGTTTTTGAGTTTGTCGACAAGTTCGGCGACCGTTTTCACCTTCACGCCGGCCTGGCGCTTGGGCGGTTCGGTCACTTTCAGCACTTTCAGCCGCGGCGCGGTATCCACGCCGTAATCGGCCGGTGTCTTGTCGTCGATCGGCTTCTTCTTGGCCTTCATGATGTTCGGCAGCGAGGCATAGCGCGGCTCGTTCAGGCGCAAATCCACCGTCATGATCGCGGGCGTCTTCACTTCCACGGTCTGAAGCCCGCCGTCGATTTCGCGTTCGATCCGGGCGGTACCCTCACCCAGCTCCAGCTTGTGGGCGAAGGTGCCCTGCGGCCAGCCCAGAAGGGCGGCCAGCATCTGGCCGGTCTGGTTGGAATCGTCGTCGATCGCCTGCTTGCCCAGAATGACCAGGCCGGGCTGTTCCGCCTCGACAATCCCTTTCAGGATCTTGGCGACGGCCAAAGGCTCCACATCGCCGTCCACCTTCACCAGGATGCCGCGGTCGGCCCCCATGGCAAGGGCGGTGCGGATGGTTTCGCTGGCCTGGGCCGGGCCGATGGAGACGGCAACCACTTCGGTGGCCTTGCCCTTTTCTTTCAGGCGAACCGCTTCTTCGACGCAGATTTCGTCGAACGGGTTCATGCTCATTTTGACGTTTGCGAGATCGACCCCGGTCTGGTCCGCCTTCACGCGAACCTTCACATTGTAGTCGATCACCCGCTTCACGGGGACCAATACCTTCATCGTTTCAGAATGCCTTCCCGCCTAAGGGCCCTTCCCACAAAGGCGCCAAAGGGTTTGGTGCCAGGGCCGTCATTTGTGCGGCGCAAAAACTAGGCAAAGCGGACCGAGCCTGTCAACGAAGAGGCCGGTCCCGCCCGCAAGAAACCGCCCTGTTCGCAAAAACCCGTGCCGTCCGCAAAAAGAAGACCCGCCCTCTACCCTGCAATGCAGCAGGAAGGCGGGTCCCGCGTCATTCCGCCGCGTCTGGTCTATTTCAGGGTTTCCAGGAACGCGATCAGATCGGCGCGCTGGTTTTTGCTGGAGAGACCGGCGAAGGGCATCTTGTTGCCGGGAACCACCTGTGCGGGGTGGGTGATATAGGCGTCCAGCTTTTCCGGGGTCCAGGTGATGTTCGATTTCTTCATCGCGGGCGAGAAGTTGAAGCCCGGTACGGTCGCGGCCTTGCTGCCCACGATGCCCCACAGATTGGGGCCGATCTTGTTGGGCGCGCCCTTCGTCGCGCTGTGACAGATGGCGCAACGCTTGAAGACGTTGGCGCCCTTCTTCGCGTCGCCAGCGGCCTGTGCGCTGCTGACGGCGAGGCCGAACGCCAATGCTGCTGCTGCGGCCACAAGAGCCTGTGCTGATATACGCATGCTGACCACCCTCGGTTTGCGATACGATACCGTCTTACCGCCGCCGTGTGGCACGCCGCTACGGAAGGATCGCCGCAAGGACAAAACGCGCAGGGGGTGGCCGCTCACCCGCGCCATAACCATTTTTCATGTGTGGGAAAGGGCGTTCAGGGCGTGCTTTCCGCGTTGCCGGTGGCAGCGGTTTGGATGCTGAGATGGGCCCGCAGCAGCGTCACAAATGCGATGACGGCCAGAATGGCCGACAAGGCGTGCCCTGCTTCCCAGCGGATGCGATAGACGGTCCAGTCCTGCGGCAGGGTGGCGGCCGTCCATCCGTTCAGCGCGTCGTTCACCGGTGCGTTGAAAACGAAGAAACAGGCGAGCATCAAACCATAGCACGCGGTCGCGATCAGATAGGTGCGGAAGAGGGGGGTGTGGTTGCGCGACCATGCCAGAAGCCACAGTGACGTGAGCAGGGCCAGAATCTCCACCGGGCCGAACACATCGCCCCAGCCGCGATAGAGACTGTGCTGGATGGCAAGCCACAGGGGGCCGTCCAGGCTCAGCTTCGAGGCCATCTCCAGCACATGCGCGAGCGGCGCCGTGGTGGCGATGAAGGCGATCACCAGATTGATGAGGACAAGCGGACGCATCGGGCACCAATGTTAGAGCGAGTTGGGCCGCAATTGAAACGCCGCGCCTGCCGCGACAGGGGCGCCGCGTCCGGCTAGACTGCGCGGGCGCTTGCGGAAGGACCTGCCGATGGCCACAGCCTGCCGGCCCGAGGGATGGCACAGCGTGACGCCCCGCCTGGTGGCACGCGATGCCGAGGCACTGGTCACCTTCCTGAAGGCAGCGTTTGCAGCCAGTGGGGAGTACAGGCCTGATGGTCCATCGGAAATCCGGATCGGCGATTCCATCGTGATGGTGGGCGGCGCGGGCGTGCGGGCGGCGATGGGCAGCTTTCTCTATCACTATGTCGAAGACGCCGATGCCGTTTATGCGCGCGCGGTGGCTGCGGGCGCAGAGGTGGTGGAGCCGCCCTGCGATACCCATTATGGCGACCGCCGGGCCACCGTGCGCGATCCGGCCGGCAATCTGTGGCAGATTGCGACCCATGTCGAAGATGTGCCGCTGGACGAAATCCGCCGCCGGATGATGACCGGCAAATCCGGCCAGTAAATTTTTGGGAGAACGCCCGATGCAAACCCGTGTCGATGAGATTGCCGGCGGCATCTATCGCCTCTCCGTTTTCGCGGATGCGGTGCCGCCCAATGGCTTCAGCTTCAATCACTATCTGGTCGATGCGGATGAACCGCTGCTGTTTCATTGCGGCGGCCGCGGCATCTTTCCTCTGGTGTCGCAGGCCGCGTCCAGCATTCTGCCGCTGGCGCGGTTGCGCTGGATTTCCTTCGGCCATGTCGAATCCGATGAATGCGGTTCGATGAACCAGTGGCTGGCCGCGGCCCCGCAAGCGCAGATCGCCCATGGCATGATTGCCTGCATGGTATCGCTGAACGATCTGGCCGACCGCCCGCCGCGCCCGCTTGCAAATGGCGAGGTGCTGGACCTTGGCGGCAAGCGCGTGCGCTACATCGATACGCCGCATGTTCCCCATGCCTGGGAATCCGGCCTGATCTTCGAGGAGACGACGAAGACGCTGTTCACCGGCGACCTCTTCACGCAACTGGGCGATGGTCCGGCGATTGGCTCTGAAAGCATTGCCGAAGCGGCCATTGCGGCAGAAGAAGGTTTTCACGCCACCGCGTTGACACCATCGACCGCGCCCACCATTCGCGGACTGAAGACGCTCGCGCCGCAGCGCCTGGCCGTGATGCATGGCCGTTGCTTCGAAGGCGGCCATGCAGGTGACTGTACAGGCCAACTGGAAGCGCTGGCCGCCTATTGCGAGGGCAAGCTGAAGGAATCCGTTCAGCCCTGAAGGCTGCCGAGCGGGATGGTGATGTCCCATTCGAGCCCGCCGGGCAGGAACGCGGCCTTCACATCGCCTTGCAGGGATACCGCGACCATGGTCTCGGTCACCTTGCGGCCAAAGCCGATATGGGCAGGCGGGATAACGGGCGGCCCGCCGCGTTCGATCCAGTGCAGCGTGACGCTGTTCTGCGGGGCGGGATTGATCTGCCAGCCGATATGAACGGTGCCGGTGATCGCCGATAGCGCGCCATATTTGCAGGAATTGGTTGCAAGTTCATGCAGGCCCATGCCCAGCACGCGCGCCGCATTGGGGCCGAGTGTCAGATGTGGGCCTTCGTAATGGACGCGGCCGTCCCGCCGGTCGACAAAAAGGGCAAGCTGGCTGCCGATCAGTCTGTCCAGGCTGGCATGGTTGTCCGCACTCTGGAACGTGAGGTTGTAGGATGCGCCCATGCCGGCAATGCGCAGGTCGAGCGCCTTCTGAAAATCCTGCACCGATGTGGTGTTGTGGGCGATCTGCCGCGCCATCGCCCGCACAATGGCCAGCATGTTCTTGGAGCGATGCGCCACTTCCCCCATCAGGAAGTTCAGGCGTTCCTCGTTCTGGCGCCGCTGGCTGATATCCTGAATGATCGAGATCAGGCCGCATTGGTGGCCGTCATTGTCCTTCTCGATGGAGACGGTCAGCTCCGCCCAGAGGATTTCGTTATTGGCCCGTCTATATCGTTTCTCGATACGATAGCCGTCTATCTCGCCCTGGCGTACCTTGGTCAGAAGACCCAGATTGGCGTCGAGGTCGTCCGGGTGCGTGAGTTGCTGAAATGTGCACTTGAGCAGTTCGTCACGGCTGTAGCCCAGCATCTCGCAGAAGCGCGCGTTTACGTCCATCAACTCGCCGGTAAAATTGACGTTGGCAACGCCGACACCGGCATATTCGAACATGGAGTAGTAGTGGCGGTCGCCGACAGCACGCGGCGTGCCGTCCTTGCGCAATGGAACGTCCGGTTCCTCGGTTCCCACCCTTTGCCCCTACTCCGAACTTACCCAACCGGAACGCATTTTATTCTGTCTCGTTCTGTCGTTTGACGACAAGGGCGGAATAATACCATTGCGCGAACATGGCCGCAAACACACGTCCGCGGAGAATTATCCGTATGGAGAAAGGGGCTGACCCTTGTCAGTTCTCGCCGTGATCGGGCGGCAGCACTTCGCGCTGGCCGTCAGTGCAGTGCCGCCTTCAGCAATGTATCGTCTCCGTCATTGGGCTGTGCGGTGATGTCAAGAAGCTTGGTCAGCATCGGATAGACATCGACATTGGGAAATTCGGGGATGGTTTCGCCGTCTTTGAACGCCGGCCCCTCGGCCACGAACAGCGCCGCCATTTTCGGGTCGGCAATGTCATGGCCGTGATTGCCCCAAAGCGGTTTGTTGCCGTAAGCCGCCGCGATCGCGCGCGTTATCACCAGCCAGCCGTCATCGGCCATGCACCAGATCTGCGGCACGCGCGGATTGGTGCCGTAATGGAGGCGGGCGGGGATTTCGGCCTTCTTCCAGCAGGTCATATGCGCGTGCGGCTTCAACATCGCCTTTTCGATCTCGGCCTCGTGCCCCGGCAGGGGATCGACACCGGCATAGGCGCCGAAAGACGGCACCACCGCATCCTTCACCGGAAACAGATCGTCCAGCCAGATCACGCGCTCCGGCCCGGTCGCGGTCATGCCATGATCGGACAGGATGACGAGATTGGTGGAATCGTAGAGCCCGCGTTTCTTCAATCCCGCGATCAGATCGCCAAGTGCCGCATCGACTTGCCCGATTGCCGCGTTCACCTGCTTTGAATCCGGCCCGTGCTGGTGGCCCATCTCATCCACCGGATCGAAGTGCAGAAGGATCAGGCCGGGGCGCAGTGCCGCCGGAAGGTCCAGCCAGTTCAGCACCACCTGTGCCTGCTCGCCCGGCACCAGATGGTCGTTCCAGGGTTCGAGATAATCGGGACGCACGCCGTGGATTTGTCCATCCGCCCCCGGCCAGCCGGAGGAGGCGGTCCTGATTCCGGTCTTGGCCGCGCTTACCCAGAGCGGCGTTGCTTCATTCCACCAGCGCGGATCGCTGTCGAAGGTGTAAGGCGGCTGGCCGAACACTTCCCCCGGCATTTTCGCGTCGACCATCACATTGTCGATGATGCCGTGATGATCGGGATAGAGGCCCGTCATCAGCGTGTAATGATTGGGTTCGGTGACGGACGGGTAGGACGGCCGCATCGCCTTCGCGTGCACGCCGGTTTCGGCCAGCGTTTTCAGGTTGGGCGAAAGCCCGCGGCCGAAATAATCGGCGCGGAAACCGTCGATCGAAATCACGATCAGGGTGCTTGTCTGCGGTGCGGCCGTCGCGGCCGTGGCGAACGCCAGCGAAAGCCCAAGCACGAATCCCATTGCGATGCGGATGCCCATGCCGTCCCCCCTTCGATGTGCCGGGGGAGCTTACAGGGATTTTGCCGGCCGTCCTATCGGATGGCCGGATGCGCGGCGGCTCTCAGCGCCCACCGTTCAGCACGTTGGTTCTGGTGGTGATGTTGAGGTCGCCCGGCTTCGTGCCGCCGGGGCAGTCGCCAAGCCGGGCTGCATCCATGCTGATCTTTGTCTCGCCCGCCTGCGGCGTGGGCGGGGGATTTATCCGGGTCGTCATGTCAACGGTGTAATGGGAATCGAAATCGCCGCTGGCATGGCCTTCGGTCGAAATCTGTATCGCACCCAGCGTGCAGGCTCCGGTGAAATTCCAGTTCGGGCCGGTCTTCGTCGCGGTGACCGGCGGGCAGTGTTTTCCCGCGTGAATGCCGAACGGATTCTCCACCTTGTCCACCGCAGGATCGGTGCAGAGCTGCATGGTCTGATGCACCGGTTCGGGCGTGGGGCCGGAGATGGTCATTTTCATCTCCCACCAGCCGGGCTTGCGCACGGGCATGGATTGGGCGGCGGCGAGTGTGGGAATGGCCGCAGCAAGAAACCCTGCCAGGAGCAACCGGTATGAGATGCGCGTTGTCATCGTGCTCCGATCATCGCCGGGATTTTGGCGGCGTTTGTTTCAGTTCTCGCCGTGATCGGGCAGCAGCACTTCGCGCTGGCCCTTGTGATTGGGTTTGGAGAGTACGCCCTCCTCCTCCATCCGCTCGATCAGGCGGGCGGCGCGGTTATAGCCGATCTGCAAACGGCGCTGGATGTAACTCGTGGTGCCCTTGCGCTCCCGCGCCACGATGGCCAGCGCCTTGTCGTAAAGATCGTCGCCCGAATTCGAATTGCCGCCGCCGAACAGGCCGTAAGGGTCATCGCCATCCTCGTCGGGTTCTTCGGTTACGGCGTCGAGATATTCGGGCACGCCCTGCGTTTTCAGGAAGCTGACGACATCTTCCACTTCGTGATCGCTGACAAAGGGGCCGTGCACGCGGCGGATGCGCCCGCCCGCCATCATGTGCAGCATGTCGCCCTGGCCGAGCAATTGTTCGGCGCCCTGTTCACCCAGAATGGTGCGGCTGTCGATCTTGCTCGTCACCTGGAACGAGATGCGGGTGGGGAAGTTCGCCTTGATGGTGCCGGTGATCACGTCCACCGACGGGCGCTGTGTCGCCGCGATCAGGTGAATGCCGGCGGCGCGTGCCATCTGTGCCAGCCGCTGCACCGCGCCTTCGATCTCCTTGCCGGAAATCATCATCAGATCGGCAACTTCGTCCACCACCACCACGATATAGGGCATGGGCTCCAGTTCGAGCACCTCGTCCTCATACATCGGTTTGCCGGTTTCGCGGTCGAATCCGGTCTGCACCGTGCGTTTCAGCGTTTCGCCCTTTTCTGCCGCCTTGTTGACGCGATCGTTGAACGCCTCGATGCCGCGCACGCCGAGCTTGGACATCTTGCGATAGCGTTCTTCCATCTCGCGCACCGCCCATTTCAGCGCCACCACCGCCTTGCGCGGATCGGTGACCACGGGGGCGAGCAGATGCGGAATTCCATCGTAGACCGAGAGTTCCAGCATCTTGGGATCGATCAGGATCATCTTGGTGCGGTCCGGCGGCAGGCGGTAGAGCAGCGACAGGATCATCGTGTTCAGCGCCACCGATTTGCCGGAGCCCGTGGTGCCCGCGATCAGCAGATGGGGCATCTTGGCGAGGTCGGCCATCACCGGCTCGCCGCCGATGGTCTTGCCCAGTGCGAGGATCAGCGGCGCGCGCGCCTTGGCATATTCGCCGCTGGCCAGAAGCTCGCGCAGGTAAACGGTTTCGCGGGTGTGATTGGGAAGTTCGATGCCCATCACATTGCGTCCTGGTATCACGGCGATGCGGGCCGCCACCGCGCTCATCGAGCGGGCAACGTCATCGGCCAGCGAAATCACGCGGGAGGATTTGACGCCCGCTGCCGGCTCGAATTCGTAGAGGGTCACCACCGGGCCGGGGCGCACCGCCACGATGCGGCCGCGCACGCCGAAATCGACCAGCACGGATTCCAGCATGCGGGCATTTTCTTCCAGCGCCTCGTCGGAAAGCGATGTGTTGTCGGACAGCGTTACCGGCTCGGCCAGAAGGCCCAGCGGCGGAAACTCATAATCCTCGCTACCGAGGTTCAGCGCCGGCTGGCGGTCGTGCTTGCCGGTTTGTGGGACGGGCTTGCGGTCCTCGCGTTTGACGCGGATGGGATTGCGGCTGCGCGCGGCGGGGGCGGGCGCTTCGTCTTCGTCGTCTTCGTCCTCCTCCGCCTCGTCATCTTCCTCCCACTCTTCTTCCTCGTCTTCATCATACTCGCGGTCATCGCTGTCGAAGCCGGGCTCGCGGCGCTCGTTCTCATCCGTCCGCCCGCGTCCGCGCAGCCAGTCGGGAACGCGGAACTGGCTCGTACTCCAGACTACGAAGGCGGGAATGTTCATCGCGCCTTCGGCCAGCGGTCGCCAGCGTAAGCCCGTGGCGAGAAAGGCCAGCGGCAATCCCGCCGCCAGCAGCAGAAGCGGCAGGGCATAGCCAAGCCAGGGCTGGTCCCAGACCGTGGCGGCATGGGCGGAAAGCCCGGTCACCAGAATGCCGACGAAACCGCCATTGCCGGCGGGCAGGGCGGAGAGCGCGGGCAGAAGCCCGAGCCCCGCCGCGACGAACAGGGTGCCGAGCGGCCAGGCGATGGCGCGCCAGAAGGTGTTCTCGGTCTCGCGTCCGGCAAAGGTGCGTGCGCCCCAGATCGCGGGCGGGGCCAGAAAGACCAGCGCGGCAAGGCCGAAACAGCGCAACAGAATGTCCGCCGTCAGCGCGCCGAAACTGCCCAGAAGGTTGGTCGCCTCACGCGCGGTGGCGTTGTCGAAACTGGGATCGCCGGCGCTGTAGCTCGCCAGTGCCAGCAGCCCCGCCACGCCGGCTAGAAACAGAAGTCCGCCCAGGCTGCGGATGGCGGCGGCCTTCAGCGCGCGCAACACCACATGGCGGGCTTCCGCCATGGCATCGGCAAAGGCTTGCCGCCGGGCACGCGGCTGGTAGACGCCCATGGAACGGCTGCGGCTCATGCGGTCCCACTCAAGCGATCGGCCATGCGCACGAGTGCGGCTTCAATGGTTACCAAATCGCTAACAAGGGCCACCCGCACATAGCGGAAGCCCGGATTGCTCTCGGGATCGACCGGGTTTTCCGGCCGCCCCATATAGGCACCGGGCAGGACCCGGATGCCGTCTTCCCGCCACAGGGTTCTGGCGGCCTCCTCCCCATTGCCGACATCCAGCCACAGGAAGAAGCCGCCATCCGGCAGGCGGAAACCGGTGCGGTTGCCCAGAATGCGCGCCGCCAGACGAAATCGCTCCTGATAGGTGGCGCGGTTGGCGGCGACATGGGCCTCATCCCGCCAGGCCTCGGCACTCGCCGCCATGATCGGCATCGCCACCTGCGGCCCGGCGTAATTGCGAAGGGCACGGAAACGGGCGAGCAGAGCGGGGTCCCCGGCCACCATGCCGGAGCGCAGGCCGGGCAGGGCGGAGCGTTTGGACAGCGAATGGAAACTCAACAGCCGGGTCAGCCCGCCGCTTTGGCTGTGGCGTGTGGTCATGGCACCAAGCGGCTGTTTATCCAGATAAATATCGGCATAACATTCATCGGCGAACAGCGTGAAATCATACCTGTCCATTAAATCGAACAGCGTTCGCCAGTAATTTTCGTCCGCCACCGCCCCTTCCGGGTTGGAGGGGGAGCAGACATAGGCCGCCACCGTGCGCTCCAGCACCGTTTTGGGCAGGGCCTGGAAATCCGGGAGGAAGCCGGTTTCGGCGCGGGCGGGCACGAACACCGGCTCGGCCCCGGCACCCAGGACCGCGGCGGCATAGACCTGATAGAACGGATTGGGGATCAGGATCACCGGCCGCCCGCCGCCCTTCTGCTCCGGCGTCAGGATGAAGGGGGCGAGGAACAGCCCCTCCCGCGTGCCGTTCAGCGGCAGCACATGGCGTTCGGGATCGACCGCGCTTTCCGGCAGGGCGAAACGCCGCCTGAGCCAGCCTGCCGCCGCCAGCCGCCAGTCTTCGGTGCCGTTGATCGGCGGGTATTGCCCGAACAGGTGCGCATTGCGGGCAATCGCCTCCAGCACGAAGGGGGGCGGCGTTCCTTGCGGGTCGCCGACCGAAAGGCTCAATGGCGTGCGGCCGGGTGCAATGCCCTCCAGAAGGGTCGCGAGCTGCGCAAACGAGGATTGCGGAAGCCCGGCCAATCGTCCGGGGAACACTTGCTGTCCGGGCAACACGAATACGCCTTCCGGTGAAACCGAAGCGCGATTCTACCGGTGCGGCCCCCTTTCGTCCAACTGGCCGGTGCCCGCGCTCCAAATCTCCTGAAGAGACCAAGTCTTCTGAAGATATATGTCTTCAATTGTGCAGGCTCTCCCCGTGGAGGTGAAGGTCGAGCCCCTCGATCTCGGCTTCGCGGCTGACGCGCAGACCGATCGTGGCATCGATCGCCTTCAGGATCAGGAAGGTGACGATGGCGCAATAGGCGAAGGTTGCGGCCACGCTGTAAAGCTGGATCAGCACCTGATGGAAATTGCCGTCCGCGAGCCAGCCCTTGCCGGCGGGGTTGATCGCGCTGGTCGCAAACACGCCGGTCAGGATCGCACCCAGCGCGCCGCCCACACCATGCACGCCCCAGGCATCCAGACTGTCGTCATAACCAAGGCGGCGTTTCATCTGCACCGCCGCGAGATAGCACACCACGCCCGCCGACAGGCCAATCGCCAGCGCGCCCGCGGGATCGACAAAACCCGATGCCGGCGTGATGGCGACAAGCCCTGCCACCGCGCCCGAAATCATACCCAGCACCGATGGTTTGCGTGCCACCGCCCATTCCGCCACCGTCCACGACAGCGCGGCCGCCGCGGTTGCGATCTGCGTCACAAGGAGCGCCATGCCCGCATTGGCGCCCGCGGTCAGGGCGGACCCCGCGTTGAAGCCGAACCAGCCGACCCAGAGCAGGGCGGCGCCCGTCACGCTCAGCACCAGATTGTGCGGCGCCATATTGTCGGTGCCGTAACCGATGCGCTTGCCCAGCACGATGCAGGTGACAAGCGCCGCCGTGCCCGCGTTCAGATGCACCACAGTGCCGCCGGCATAATCGAGGGCGCCGAGCGTGCCGAGAAAGCCGCCGCCCCACACCCAATGGGCAATCGGGCAATAGACCAGCAGCAGCCACAGCCCCATCAGCCACAGGAAGGCGGAAAATTTCATCCGGTCGGCCAGCGCGCCCGCGATCAGCGCCGGCGTGATGATCGCGAAGGTCATCTGAAAGGTGGCGAACACCGATTCCGGAATGGTGCCGTTCTGCGCGCCGATCCCCAGCGGCTTCAGGAACAGATAGGAAAGCCCGCCGATGAAGCCGTTGGCGCTGCCGCCATCCTTGAAGGCGAGGCTGTAACCGATCACCATCCACAGCACGGTGATGAGGCAGGTGGCGGCAAAACTTTGCGCCAAGGTCGCCAGCACATTTTTCTTCCGCACCATGCCGCCATAGAACAGGCCCAGGCCCGGAATGGTCATCATCAGAACCAGCGCGGTGGAGGTCAGCATCCAGGCCGTATCGCCGGTGTCGAGTTTCGGTGGCGCGGCGGCAAAGGCTGCGGTGGAAAACAGCAAGGCGGCCCCGGCCGCGGACGCGGCGAAGCCCAGTTTTTTGATGCTGTGATGGTTGCGGCCGGTCCTTGTCATCCCATGGTCCCTTTGAATATGCCGTGCCTGCTGCGGCCGGCGGTATGGGAACACTCATCAAGAACTGTGCCGCATTGCGGTAGAACGCTAAGCTATTGATTCAGGTTATATTCCTTCTTTTCCAGGGCTGTCTTGGTGATCACGATCGCCGCTTTCTTGTGCAGTAGGTCTTGGGTGCACAAATTTTACGCAGCTTGCATCGTGTCCTGCCCCGGCTAGGTTAGCCGGATGAGCACGGAACAAGTGGATGTGATCGTCGGCGGCGGCGGCATGGTGGGGCTGACGCTCGCCATCGCGCTCGCCAAAGGCGGTTTGCAGGTGGTGGTGTGCGATCCCTTGCGGCCGGAGACCGTGCTGGATGCTGCCTTCGATGGCCGGGTCAGTGCACTCGCCTATTCCTCGGTCCGGATGTTTCAGGCGCTTGGCCTGTGGCAGGGGCTGGAGCCCCATGCACAGCCGATCAACGATATTCTGGTCACCGATGCGGGGCTGGACCGGCCGGCCTCCCCCTTCTCGCTGCATTTCGATCATCGCGAAGTCGGTGTGCCGCTCGGCCACATCGCTGAGAACCGTCACATCCGCGCGGCGCAATTCGCGGGCCTTTGCGATGGCGTGCGCCTGATCGCACCCGCCGCACTGACAGCGCTAGAGGATGCGGGCGGCGGCATTCTCGCCACCTTGTCGAACGGCGATCAGATACGCGCGCGGCTTGCCGTGGCCGCCGATGGCCGCGCCTCGCCGATGCGCGATGCGCAAGGCATTGGCGTTGTCGGCTGGTCCTATCCGCAGACTGGCATCGTTGCGACCGTCGAACATGAAAAGCCGCATCGCGGCGTGGCCTATGAACATTTCCTGCCCTCCGGCCCCTTTGCCATTCTGCCGCTGCCGGGGCGGCGGTCGTCCCTGGTATGGACGGAGGATACGCGCATCGCGCCGTCGCTGATCGCGATGGATGAAGACGATTTCAATGCCGAATTGCACCGCCGCTTCGGTGCGCATCTGGGGGCCGCGCATGTGGCGGGGCCGCGCTGGTCCTATCCGCTGAAATTCCATCTCGCGCGCGCCTTCGTGCGGCCGCGCTTTGCGCTGGCCGGTGACAGCGCACATGGCATCCACCCGATTGCGGGGCAGGGGCTCAATCTCGGTTTGAAAGATGCCGCGGCACTGGCCGAGGTGGTGCTGGATGCCGCGCGGCTGGGGTTGGATATCGGTGCGCTGGACGTGCTGCGCCGTTACGAACGCTGGCGCCGCTTCGATGCTTTTACCCTCGCGGCTGCGACCGACGGGCTGAACCGGCTGTTCTCGAACGACATCGTACCCTTGCGGGTCGCACGCGACCTCGGCATGGGGGTGGTGGATCGCATCGGCCCCTTGCGCCGCTTCTTCATGCGCCACGCCGGCGGCGAGATCGGCAAACTGCCGCGTCTGCTGAAGGGCGAAGCGGCTTAGGCCTGTTCACGATTACAGACATTAAAACACGATGTCATAGCCCGCGAATGCGGGCTATCCGGGTGATGTGTCAGATTTTAAAGCAGATATCCGCCGTCGAGGTAGATGATGCTGCCGGTCATGAACCGGTTGGTCATGCAGGCGATGATCTGCTGCGCGATTTCTTCCGGCTGACCCACGCGGCCAACTGCCGTGCGCTTTGCCATCTCCTTGATCTGGGCGATGCGCGCGTCGTCCAGCCCGCTCCAGATCGGGGTTTCCACCACGCCGGGCGAAACGGTATTGACGCGCACGGGCGCAAATTCCAGCGCCAGGCCCTTGGTCAATGCCTCTACCGCAGCATTGATCGCGGTCTGTAGGGAGCGCCCCTTGGCCGCACGCACAGCCGCCGCCCCCGAAACCAATGTCAGCGATCCGTTGTCGGTAATCTGGGCCGCACGCGCCACGCGATAGCTGCCCCAGAATTTGGAATTCATCGCAGTTTGCGCTTCGGCGACGGTCAGCGTTTTGACCGGCGCAATGCGCACTTCGGCGGCGCTCATCACCACATGATCGAACCGGCCCGCGGCGGCAAAATAGTTCTCGACCGAGGCATCGTCGCGAGTATCGATGGTGGCGGTTTCCACGCCGTGGCCGATGCGGGATGCCGCGGCCTTCAGTTTGCCTTCAGAGCGCGAGGCGATGACAACATGCGCGCCCGCCTCCGCACAGGCCTTTGCCGTGCCTTCACCGATGCCCGAACTGCCGCCCACCACGGCAATGCGTTTGCCCTTCAGATCGAACATCTCCGTCCCTCCCGATTTTCCGGTTCAACCAAATGAATGCTATTCCTGACCCAAGCGGCTTTTTTCGCGCGCGGCAAGGGCGCGTGGCAGATCCATGTAGAATTCCCGCGCGATGGCGCGCACGGCATCGGCGCGGGCCCGTTCGGCATCGGCGCGGGCGGCGAAGATTTCACCCTGGAACAGAAAGCGCGTCACCGGCTGGGCGGTGCGTTCGTCGCGCGTTTCGAATTCCGAAACCGCTTCGACCTGTTCCTCCGCCAGTGTCAGCGTGTGGCGGAAATGGGCCAGTGGGTCCTGCCGCTCCGCGATCTGTTCCATCTGGCGGGCGCGGTTGCGCGCATCGAAGCGTTGCAGCGCCGCGACCAAAGGCGCGCGGAAACGATAACCGAGAATAAGGATCAGAAGGCCCGCGGCGGTCAGCAGCAGATCGCGCATGGGTTAGGGTCCATACTCCATTACCGCGCGAGCCGCGCTGCGTGGAAAAATGGCTGGATGATAGGAGGGAAGCGCAGGGTGTATCGGCAATACGGCCAAGCTTTCCGACGCCTCAGCCGGCCATTTTAACCGCAGCCCGAAGGGACGCGGGCCTTTTGGCCGCTGGCGGTGTCGTTCGTCGCTCATGGACGGCATGTCCACATCGCTCCTCTCTCCTGGCCTGCCGCCAAAATGCCCGGCGTCGCGGCCACGGGGCAATGGAGTATGGACCCTAGTCTACACCGGCTGCCTGCCGCTCGGCCATGGCGCGGTCGAGATAGTCTGCACTCTGCATTTCTGCCAGGCGCGAGGCGGTGCGGCGGAAGGCCTGCATCCCGTCGCCAGTGGGATAAAGTGCCTCCGGCTCCGCCGCGGCGGAACACAGCACCATCACGCCTTCGTCATAAAGCGTGTCGATCAGCAGCATGAAACGCTTGGCCTCGTTGCGCATCTCCGGCGTCATGGCCGGAATATGCTCAATCAGCACGGTATGAAAGTGATGCGCCAGCACCAGATAATCCGCCGCCGCCAATGGCCGGGCGCAAAGCTCGTCGAAGGAAAACCGCGCCACGCCGGATGCCGCCCGCGGCACGGTCAGGGTGCGGCCCAGAACCGGCAGCGCCACCGGGCTGGCGTGGCCGCCATGGGTCAGCCTGCGCCAGGCGGATTCCATTCCGGCATCAGCGGCAGGCCCGAGTGGCGTCAGATAAACCGCCATGCCGCCCAACCGATTCTGCCGGTAATCGACCGTACTGTTGATGGTGATGATGTCGAGCTGTTCCTTGAGCAGTGCGATGAAGGGCAGGAACAATTGCCGGTTCAAGCCGCCTTCGTAAAGTTTTGCCGGCGGTGTGTTGGAGGTGGCGACCACCACCACACGGTTCTCGAACAATTGCGCGAACAGGCGGCCCAGGATCATCGCATCGGCAACATCCGACACCTGAAATTCGTCGAAGCAGAGAAGGCCGGCTTCATCCGTGATCTGGCGCGCCACGGGCGGAATGGGGTCGGCCTCGCCACGCGCACGCGCCGCATGAATACGCTCATGGGTTTCGACCATGAAGGCGTTGAAATGGACGCGGCGTTTTCTCGCCACCGGCGCTTCGGCGAAGAACAGATCCATCAGCATGGATTTGCCGCGGCCGACATCGCCCCAGAGATAAAGCCCGCGCGGGCGGGGGATTTTGGACGCGAACAGCGAGAACCAGCGCCGCCCGGTATCCGCCTTCAACGCGCGGGCGAGTGCGTCCAGCCTTTCCGCAGCCGCCTTTTGCGCGGCATCGGGTTTCAGTGTCCCGTCTCGGATCAGCGCGCGATAGCGCTCCAGCAACGACATCAGAGTTTGCGCGGCAGAAGCGCCCAGTAATCGAAATCCAGAATCACATCGGCGGGGTATTTGCCGCTTTCGTCCTTGTCCGGGAAGTCCGCGCAAATCCGGTTCTTGGTCGCGACAAGGCGCAGGCGCAAGGCCCCGACATCCCTGCGATGGGGAATTTCGGCCTTGTCCAGCACCTCGCTCCACGCGAACACGGTGTCGCCAGCGAACAGCGGATTGACGTGGCGCCCGCCATTGATCGCGGCGATCGAGACCGCATTGGCAAGCCCGTTGAACGACAGCGCACGGGCGAGCGAGATGACATGCCCGCCATAGATCAGGCGGCGGCCGAAGCGGCCCTTCCCTTCCGTATACTGATTGAAATGCACCCGCGCGGTGTTCTGATAGAGGCGGGTGGCCAGCATGTGCTCGGCTTCCTCCACCGTCATGCCGTCAACGTGATCGATCTTTTCGCCCGTGCTGTAATCGTCCCAGCGGTGCGGGCTGCCGGATAACGTGGTGTCGAACAGGGTCGCGTAATCGGTGCCGTGCGGCGGCGCCAGATCGGCCGGGGAAACGCAGGCCGCAAGTTTCGGCACCACGGTTTCGCCCACACGTGCGCCCGCGTCGCGCTTTCGCACCATCACCCAGCGGATATAGGACAACACCTGCTCGCCCGCCGCATTCCGCCCATGGGTGCGGACATAGACGACACCGGTTTCCTTGTTGGAATTCTCCTTCAGCCCGATCACTTCCGAACTCGCGCTCAGCATTTCGCCGGGATAGACAGGCTTCAGGAACCGCCCTTCGGCGTAACCCAGATTGGCCACCGCGTTCAGCGAAATGTCCGGCACGGATTTGCCGAACACGGTGTGGAACACCAGCAGATCGTCGATCGGGCTTTGGCGAAAGCCCAGATGCCTGGCGAAGCCGTCGCCCGATTGCAGCGCAAAGCGCGACCCGTAAAGAGCGGTGTAAAGCGCGCGATCGCCTTCGGTCAGCGTGCGCGGCGTGGCGTGGGCAAGCTGCTGCCCGATTTTGAAATCTTCAAAAAAATTGCCGCTGGCTGTTTTCTGCGTCATGCCTCTATCCTTTATTGTCATCCCGGACGGCCTTGGGCCGATCCGGGACCCATCCCCGAAGCAATTCGGGATAGAGGTCAGCCCAGTGCGGGTTGTCCTCTTCGATCAAGCTTCGTTTCCAGTCACGACGCCAGCGTTTCAGCCTCTTTTCACGTGCGATGGCTTCGCGAATATCGCCATGACGCTCGTACCAGACAAGCATTTTGACGCCATATCGTTTTGTAAAGCCCGGTACCAATCCTTCGCGATGTTCTAAGACACGGCGGATCAGGTCGTTTGTCACGCCCGTGTAAAGTGTCCCTTGTGGCTTGCTGGCGAGCATGTAGACGAAATAAAGCCGTTCGCGCATTTACAGTGAGGGCAGCGTTAAAATTTCGTCGTTGCGGCCAAACGATGCGTCAGCATCGCTTAGGGCCGAAACCCATTGTGCCGCGGCTCCATGGGTCCCGGTTCTCGCTCCGCTCGACCGGGATGACAAAGCTATATTTCCGGCAAATGGTCTGCATCAGATTTGCAGCTCCGCAATCGCGTCGGACAGTGCCACGGTCGCCCGCGCGATCTCGGCATGCAGAAGCTCCACCATCCGGCCATCCACCTTGATGGCGCCCTTGCCCTTGTTCTCCGGCAGGTCGAAGGCCGCGATCACCTTGCGCGCGGCCTCCACGTCGGCGGGCGACGGCGCGAAAATCGCGTTGCAGCTTTCCACCTGCGAGGGGTGGATCAGGGTCTTGCCGTCAAAGCCGTAGGCGCGCCCCTGGCGGCAGGAGGCGGCAAAGCCCTCCGTATCCTGGATGTCGTTGTAGACGCCGTCGATCACCGCAAGGTTGTTGGCGCGCGCCGCCAGCACCGAAAGCGACAATGCGGCGGCGAGGTTCATCCGGTCCGGCGTGTGCAGCCCGCGCATCTCCTTGATCAGGTCGTTGGTACCCATCACGAAACAGGCAAGCCGGCCGCCGGAAGCTGCCACCTGGCCGATGTTCAGAATGGCGACCGGCGTTTCCACCATGGCCCAGATCGCGATGTTCGCACTGCCCAGACCCTGTTCCACTGCTGCCAGCTCGGCCGGGGCGGAGACCTTGGGGACCAGAATGGCGTCCGGCGCGGCCTCCGCCGCCGCCTTCAGATCCGCAGCACCCCAGGGGGTGGAGAGCGCATTGATGCGCACAATCACCTCCCGCTTGCCGAAGCCGCGCGCCTTGACGGCGGCGCAAACCTGCTCGCGGGCGATGTCCTTCGCGTCAGGGGCGACCGCGTCTTCAAGGTCCAGGATCAGGGCGTCGGCGGGCAGGGTGCGCGCCTTTTCCAGCGCCCTTGTGTTGGAGCCCGGCATGTAAAGCACGCTGCGGCGCGGGCGGATGGTCGGCATCGGTTTTTCCCTCATTTGGCTGGGGCCAGAGCTAGCATCTGCCATCCCCGCGGCCAAGCGAGAGCTTGCGGATGATTACAGGCGCACCCGGCACCGCTTTGTTCTGCGGCCATGCGGCACAGGCCGCGAACGGCGGGCCACCCTGGCACGTTTTGCAGCCGGGGAGCGTCTGTGCCAGGAGGTTGGATCAATGGCAGGCCATGGCTTTGTTACCAACGCTGGGCCCGGGCCGATAGCCCCCGGACCCACACCCGATGCCACGCGGCGCGATTTTCTTTTTGTCGCCACCGGGGCGTTTGCGGCGGTGGGTGCGATTTTCGCGGTCTGGCCGTTTATCGACCAGATGGAGCCGGCTGCCGATGTGATCGCCGCCGGTGCGCCCTTGACGGTCGATGTTTCCAAAATCCCACCCGGGCAGCAGATCGTGGTGATCTGGCGCGCCAAGCCTATTTTCATCGTCCACCGAACACCGGCCCTGATCGCGGAATTGCGCAAGCCCGCCGCGCTATCCCTGTTGCGCGATCCGGATTCAAAGGAGGACCAGCAACCCGCTTACGCCGCCAACTGGTCACGCTCCTTGAAGCCGGAATTTCTAGTCGCGGTTGGTATCTGCACCCATCTGGGCTGCATCCCGACCTTCGTGCCCACCATCGGTGATCCCACGCTGGGGGCGGATTGGCCGGGCGGCTATCTCTGCCATTGTCATGGCTCGCGTTACGATAGCGCGGGCCGGGTGTTCAAGAATGTACCGGCGCCGCTCAACCTGCCGGTGCCGCCCTATCATTTCGTGGGCGGCACCAAGCTCGTGATCGGGGAAAATCCCACCGGCCAGAAATTCGATATTTCCTCGGTGGAGCAGCTTTGAACGCAGCCCGTCAGGGCCGGTCGCTGCGCCAGGGATTGGGGGCTGCCGTCGCTTGTGCCTTGCCGGCATCGAACAGGCAGGCGGTAAAACCCGCACTGAACTGCCGGGTGATGGAGGCCGGCGCGGCACAGCGGCCGGACGCCGGCTTTTCATCCGCTTTCGCGATGGCGTTTTCCGCGCTGGTCCACAGGAAGCGATAACCGTTCTGGGCTGCGTAATCATGGATCGTGCGCAAGGAATCGCGCTGAATCTGGTTGGCCGCCAGTTCGAAGCCGCGCACGCCAACGCCGACCAGTGTGTTTTCCGTTTGCGCCGGGCGCGGTGCCAGCGGTCCGTTGACGATGGTGTAAATCGTCACCTCCGGCTTTTGGACGTGCTTGTCTGTGCCGGGGGCGCCGATGGCGGTTTTGATCATATCCGCCAGGAACACATTCTCGCGCACCGCGCCATCCATATACATGCAGCCGCCGATGAATTGCGGCGGAAAGAATCCCGGCACGGCGGATGCCGCCATGATGCGTTGAAGCATGGCTTCGCGGGCTTCGTCATGCGGGCGCGTGGCGGCAAGATGGGTCAGTTCGAATTCGGTGAAGGCGCCGCTGTCGAAATTGACCGCGCCGACAAACAGGGCGCGCCGTTTGGTGGCCGCGGCCAACCGGTCCAGTGCGCGGTCGTCCAGTGCGGCGGCGATCGCGCGGCGCATGGGTTCGGGATCCTTCAGCGAATTCCAGAACGGCAGTCCCGCGATAGCACGCTGCCGGAACAAGCCGTTGCTTGAAACGCCACGGAAGGCCTCTGCCAGCGTGGCATCATAATCGCGGCCCAGAAGCGCGAATGGCGCGATGATCGCCCCTGTTGAAACCCCGGTGACGGCATCGAATTGCGGCCGTGCCATGCCAAGGCCGGCATAGCGTTCCGACCAGCCGTTGAGAAACCCGGCCCCGTAAGCACCCCAGGCACCACCGCCTGACAGGACAAGAATATTGATCGGGCCTGACGGCGCCGCGCGCGCGGTCTGGGTGTAGCGGGTTGTGTCCTGCACCGGGCATTGCGCGCCATCCGGCCGCGCGCCGACGCATGCGGAAAGCCCGAGGGACAGCAGCAGAGTCAGAACCGCCGCAACGCCTTTCCGCATGATCTTTATTTCGCGTATCGCGCCCGTACGGCGCGGCGATAGGTTTCCACATCTGCGCGATCACGAAAGCGTTTGGCCCAGCGCGCCATCACTTTCGCCATGTGTTCGGGCGCAAGGCCAAGCTGGGCATGCGCCACGCCGCCATTGACGCTTTCGTGGTATTCGGCGATCAGCCCGCCTTGCAGAACAAAGCGGCTGATGCCGTCGATCACCACTTCGCGGCCCTTGAAGGCCGGCACGGTGGAGACGAAGGTGGAGAGCGAATGGGCATAGCCCGTATCGCCGTTCACCACCGGGTCATAGAAGGCCCAGTCGTAATCCGTGGCATCGCGGTGGAACAGATTTTCCAGCATGTCCGCGATGGCGTCGCGGCCCTGATGGGGCCCGTAGATGTAATCGAAATAGGTGCCGTCCGGCGTGAAGCAGGCGGCCAGCGCCTTGCCGTCACCCGCCGTCGCCGCGGCGGAAAAGCGAGTGATCAATTGCGCGAAGGCTTCCGGGTTCATGCCGCGTCTTCAAGGCTGATGGAAAGCCGTTTGCCCAGTGCACTCGCTGCCTTGTTCATGGTCAGAAGCGTCACCGAATTGTTCTCCGGATCCAGCAGGCGGTCGAGTGCCGCCCGGCTCGTCCTCATGCGTTTGGCCATCGTGGCTTTGCTGACCTTCTGCTTCCGCATCATTTCGCCAAGCTGCCATGCGAGAACTTTTTTCATCGCATGAGCATGCGTCTCTTCCAGGATACCTTCTTCTTCAAGAAAGGAATCGAAGGATGAGCCCAGATGTTTGTTCCTTTTTCTCATGCTTCATTCTCCCAGATATGCTGCCGCCTCTTCGCAAGCTCGAGATCGGGGCGTGGCGTTGCCTGGCTCTTCTTGATGAATCCGTGCAGAAGCACCATGTCATCGCCATCGATCAGGAATAGAAGGCGCGCGATTCTGTCTTTGAGTTGAACGCGGACTTCATAGAGGCCCTTACCCAAGGCCCGGCAAACCGGCATGCCGATGGGCCAGCCAAACTCCACCACTGCGATCGCGCGTCCGATGCGTTGCCGGTCATCAGATTCCAGAGACCGCAACCACTCGCGCACGGGCTGATGGCCCGATGCACTCGCAAAAAAAGCCGCGTGGATACGCTTCTGGGCAATCACAATGGAACGTACCAAATGTGGTACATTCCGTCAACCGGTCATGCCGCTTTCTTCAGAAGCTTGCGGTTGATCAGGCATTCGGCGATCTGCACCGCGTTCAGCGCGGCCCCTTTGCGCAGATTGTCCGACACCACCCACAGCATCAGCCCGTGCTCCACCGTCGGGTCCTTGCGGATGCGGCTGACATAGGTCGCATCCTCGCCCGCGCATTCCACCGGCGTGATGTAGCCTTCGTCCTCGCGCTTGTCGATGACAAGCACGCCCGGCGCTTCACGCAGAATGCTGCGCGCCTTCTCCGCCGTGATCGCGTTCTCGAATTCGATGTTGACGCTCTCCGAATGACCGACGAACACCGGCACGCGCACACAGGTCGCGGTGGTCTGGATATCGGGGTCGAGGATTTTCTGCACCTCGACCATCATTTTCCATTCCTCCTTGGTGAAGCCGGAATCGAGGAAGACGTCGATATGCGGAATCACGTTGAAGGCGATCTGCTTGGTGAATTTCTCTTTCTCGATCGGGTCGGCCACGAACACCGCGCGGGTCTGGCGGAACAGTTCGTCCATCGCGTCCTTGCCGGCGCCGGAAACCGATTGATAGGTCGAAACCACCACGCGCTTGATCTTGGCGGCATCGTGCAGCGGCTTCAGCGCCACGACCAGTTGCGCGGTCGAACAATTGGGATTGGCAATGATGCCTTTCTTGATCCCGTTCAGCGCATCGGCGTTCACTTCCGGCACCACCAGCGGCACTTCGCGGTCCATGCGCCAGGCGCTGGAATTGTCGATCACGATCGGGCCCTGTGCCGCGATCTTCGGCGCCCATTCCTTTGCGATGGTGCCGCCCGCGCTCATCAAACAGATGTCGGTATCCTTGAAGTCGTAATAGTCGAGCGCTTTCACCTTCAGCGTCGCGTCGCCGAACGAAACCTCTTTGCCGATCGAGCGGGTGGAGGCGAGCGCCACCACTTCGGATGCGGGGAACGCGCGTTCGGCGAGGACGTTCAGCATCTCCCGCCCGACATTGCCGGTCGCGCCGACCACGGCGACCTTGTACGACATCATGGTGTCCTTTCTCTGGCCGCGACTGGGTGCGGCTGGCGGGACAAATACTGGAAAGGCGGGGCAGTGAAAAGGCTGCGCTGGCCGCCCGCGACAGAGAAGGGGCAATCACCTGAACAAACACTGGCCAATCACTGGCCGGGCGGCAGCGCGATCACCAGATGCGCGCCCTTGCCATCGACAAGGCCCACCACATCGGCCCCGTCCAGGCTTTCGGCATGGGATTGAAACAAAAGCGCTTTGCCACCCCGGATCGGGATGCCGGCAATCTCTCTGTCCAGAAGGGCGTCGTCGGACCTATTACGGGCTTTGTTTTTCGCGGCCTGGCGGGCCACATCGCGCAGTCCGAAGGCTTCGCGGCCGGGCACTTTCGGGCTGGCGTAAAGCTGATCCTGCCATCCGGCCTGCTGGCACAATCCCGGTCCTGCCGCCGCGATCAGGGCGGCAAAAACGAAAACCGGCAATGCCCGGAACAGGCCCATGCACTTCGCCTCATGGCGATTAAGGGAATGCTCTGCCTGCTGCATGGATTGCACAAGGGCCATGTCAGCCCATGCTTAACGGTGGCACATCCGTCAGATTGCTTTTTCCGCCTTCAGTTGCGCGATCTCGTCCGCGGAAAGATCCAGCACGCCGCGCAATACTTCCTCGGTATGCTGGCCCAGAGTGGGCGGTGCGCTGACATATTCGGGCGGGGTGCGCGAAAGTTTCAACGGGCTCGCCACCAGATCGATCGGGCCCGCCGCGGCGTGGTCGAGGGAGATTTTCAACCCGCGCGCAATTGCCTGCGGATCGGCGAACACCTGATCCACCCGGTTGATCGGGCCGCAGGGCACGTTCGCCCGCTCCAACAGCGCGATCCAGCCGGCGCTGTTTTTCGCCGCGAAAACGGGTTTCAGCAGGTTGACCAGTTCGTCGCGATGATCCACCCGCGCCGCGTTGGTGGCGTAGCGCGGATCGGCGGCCAGTCCGGAAAGACTGGCGGCGTCGCAAAAGCGGCGGAACTGTCCGTCATTGGCGATGGCCAGAATCAGGTGTCCGTCAGCGGTCGCGAACACCTGATACGGCACGATGTTGGGGTGCGCATTGCCAAGCCTGCCGGGCACCGTGTTGCCGGCGAGATAGTTCATCGCCTGATTGGCAAGGCTCGCGGTCTGGCAATCGAACAGCGCCATGTCGATTTCCTGACCTTCGCCGGTGCGGCCCTGATGCACCAGCGCGGCCAGAATGCCGATGGTGGTGTAAAGCCCGGTCAGAAGGTCGCTGACCGCGACGCCCACCTTCATCGGCTCCGCACCCGGTGTGCCGTCGGGCTGGCCGGTGATGCTCATCAGTCCCGCCATGCCCTGAACCAGATAGTCGTAACCGGCTTTGTCCTTATACGGCCCGTCATGACCGAAGCCGGTCAGCGAACAATAGATCAGCGCCGGGTTTTCGGTAGCGAGCGTTTTGTAATCGAGGCCATAGCGCGCAAGCGTACCGGTCTTGAAGTTCTCCACCACCACATGGGCGCGCCGGGCCAGCCTGCGCACCAGCGCGGCACCCTTCTCCTGCGACAGATCGACGGTAACGGATTTCTTGTTGCGGTTCGTGGTCAGGAAGTAAGCGGCATCGCCCTTGCCGCCGTCTTTCGTGGTCAGGAATGGCGGGCCGAAATGGCGGGTTTCATCGCCTTCGCCGGGCTTTTCGATCTTGATCACTTCGGCGCCGAGATCGGCCAGAATCTGCGTTGCCCATGGCCCGGCCAGCACGCGGCTCAGATCGAGCACGCGGATATGCGAAAGTGCGCCCATCAAATCTCCGTCCGGACCGCCCACAATTCGGGGTAGAAGGTCAGGTCCAATGCTTTCTTCAAATAGGGAACGCCGCTCGTGCCCCCGGTGCCGGGTTTGTGGCCGATGATGCGTTCCACCGTCTTCATGTGACTGAACCGCCACAAATGGAAGCGGTATTCGAGGTCGACCAGCTTTTCCGCCAACTCGTACAGATCCCAGTGGGTTTCGACATCGCGATAAACCTCACGCCAGACCTGGGTTACACGGGCATCGGCGTCGTAGCTTTGTGAAAAATCGCGCGACAATTTTTCCGGCGGCACGGCGAAACCGCGGCGCGCCAAAAGGCGCAGGGCTTCGTCATAGATGCTGGGGGCGTTCAGCGCCGCATTCACCGCGGCCGCGATTTCCGGGCTGGCGGCGAAGACCCGCGTCGCCTCCCGGTTCTTGTTGCCGAGTTTGAATTCCAGCATGCGGTATTGAAAGGACTGGAAGCCGGAGCTTTTGCCCAGGCTCTCGCGGAACCCCGCATAGTCGAACGGGGTCATGGTGGAGAGAATTTCCCAACTTTGAATCAGATTGACCTGAATGCGCGCAGTTCGCGCCATCATCTTGAAGGCAGCGCCCAGATCGTCTGCGGCGATGGCCGCGATGGCCGCCCCGATCTCATGCAGGCACAGCTTGATCCAAAGCTCGCTCGCCTGATGAATGGTGATGAACAGCATTTCGTCATGCCGGTCGGTCAGCGGTTTCTGCGCCGACAACAGCAGCGGAAGCTGCAGGTAGTCGGCATAGCTCATGGTTTTGCTGAAGTCCCAATGGACGTTTTCATCCGTCAGGTCGACGGCAGGCGGTGTGGGAACTTTTTTGCGCATGGCCTTGTCCGCATACGGCCCTTGACGGGCGTGCGCGATTTTCGGGTGTCGAAATGCGCCGCCGTCAATGCCAGAGCGCAATCGGAAAACTGTGAAACGCCGATACGCGGCCGCCACCGGCTTCCGATAAATTGCGCGATAAAACAAAGAACTAGAACAAAATCGCGATTCCATCGAATCCGATTTTGCTCTAGGATGATTTGCGTAGCATACATCGGGTTTATGTATATGGGACGTTCGCTGAAGGCTGGCGCCTGTTTGCTTGCGTGGTTTGCTGCATCAGGGCCGGCATTCGCCGCCGGCCAATGCGCGCGTGCGGATGAAATGACCGCGATCCGCGCCACGGCCGTACAACAGCAATTGATGGTGGCTGCCCTCACCTGCAATCAGGTCAGCAATTTCAACGCTTTTCAGACCAGCTTCGGGAAAGAATTGCGCCGTTCCGATGCCAGGCTGCTCAGCATGTTCAAGCGCTTTTACGGCGCGCGCGCGGGCGAAAAGGAATATCACGCCTTCAAGACCCGCATCGCCAACGATTCCTCCATCCGCAGCATTCGCGACAACCGCGATTACTGTTCGTCTGCGCAAGTGGTGTTCGCCGCGGCGCTGACGCCGCAGAAGCCGACCCTGGCAAACTTCGTCTCCGGCGTGCAGATCACCGAATCGAGCCCGGTGGATTCCTGCGAAATCCGGGTGGCGGTCGGGCTTCAGGGGGCGAAGGCCGTGCCCAGCATCGTGCCCAGGCCGAAACCCGCCCTGACCCAGACGGCCGCGACCATCCGGTAAATATGCCGCCGGAGAACCGGCGTGCACAGCCGGTGGGGCCTGGGCGCGCCGCTTTCCAAGCTTCTGATACAAAAGAAAAAGGGCGGACCGGAAGGTCCGCCCTTTTGATTTGGCCGGCTGGGCCGGGACTTACGTCCCGGAGCCGTCGCCGAGCTGGATCACAGCGCGGCGGTTCTGCGGTTCACGCACGCCCGGTCCGGTCGGGACCAGCGGGTCGTCAAAGCTCTTGCCTTCCGTCGCGATGGACGAACCGTCAAGACCCTGGGTGACCATTTCGCTCTTCACCGACTGGGCGCGCCGTTCAGACAGGCCCTGGTTGTAGCGATGCGAACCAACCGTATCGGTATGGCCGGTGATCACCACGCGGACGATATGATTGTCCTTCGCGGTCCGCACGGCTTCGCTCACCACCTGGCGGGCTTCCGGCGTCAGGTTCGACTTGTCGAAGTCGAAGAAGACGATGAACGTCTTCACCGCTGGCGGCGGCGGAGGCGGCGGAGGCGGCGGGGGAGGTGGCGGCGGTGGCGGGGGTGGTGGCGGCGGTGCCGGCGGGTTCACGAAGTAACGCAGACCCAGGAACACCACATGCTCGTCGAAGCGGCTGACCTTCACCGGCTGCGAGGCGATGAACGATGTGCCGTATTCGTCATCCAGTTGCGCCTGGCGGAAACGGTATTCACCGAAAATGTCCCACGCGTCGGCGATGTGCCAGGAAAGGCCGCCGATCGCCTGCCACATCAGGCCGGTATGGCTGCCCTTGACGATGTCGAGCCCGCTCGAAATCTCGCTGATCGCCATGCGCGCATTGCCCATGCCGATACCGCCGCCGAGCGACAGGTCCAGGGTATCGGTCAGCGGCACGTCATAAACGGCGTTGATCAGGGCCGAGCGCAGAGAGGCCGAACCGTGGCAGTCCACGCATTCCTTCGGGCCATGGGAGTCGTAGCCGATTTCGGCTTCGAGGCGGACGTTGGTGTCGAACTTGTAGCCGACGCCGCCCGCAACCATGGCGCTGTTGTCGAACGGAAGATTGCTCTGCGTCTGCGCCGGGCCTGTTTTGATTTTCACATCCTGGAGCTGGTCCCAACCGGCACCCAAGGTGAAATACCAACCTTGCTGCGTGACGCCTTGCGCAGATGCAGGGCCACCCAAGGCCAGCGCTGCTACGCCCGCCAAGGCGATCAGACGGAGTTTCATTTGTTACCCTCGCTATGAAGAAGCCGAATTGCAGGAAGCCCCCACGCCTCGACCGGACTGTTCGGTATATAATGGCCATTGTGTCGAAAGTCTCCAGCCAATGTCCATTGAAAGCCTATGTTTCAAAGGCTTTTACCCGGATTTGAAGACTGTCTGTGTCTGCGCTGCAACATAATTCCGTTCTGTAGACAGTGCCTGCACAGTGTGACGCAATGGTGCCACAAAAAGGCACGAAACGGCCGCAGAAGGGTGCGGAAGCCGCCAAAGTTCCGCACGCGACAGGAAGTGGCGGAATAAGGCCGGACCCGATTCGAATTGTTTCCGGCACCGGCGGCGCATTCGCGGCCGAGCCCGCCGTGTGTGTCCCGTATATGAAGTGTGCCGGTTTCCGCTCTCTTGCACGCCTGTCTGGCCGACACTATGAGACGGCATGAGCAAGCCTGATTCCGCTGCCCTTGCCGAGGCCAGAACGCCGATCGAAGAGGTGCTGCAGCTGCTCGATCTGGAAGCGATCGAGGTCAATATTTTCCGTGGTCTTTCGCCAAAGGACCGCACCCAGCGTGTGTTTGGCGGCCAGGTGCTGGGGCAGGCCCTGGTGGCGGCCTACCGCACGGTGGAAGATCGCGTCTGCCACTCGCTGCACGCCTATTTCCTGCGCGGCGGCGACCCCAAGGTTCCGATCCTCTATGAGGTGGACCGCAGCCGCGACGGCAAAAGTTTCACCGCCCGCCGCGTGGTCGCGATCCAGCATGGCCATCCGATTTTCACCCTTTCGGCCTCGTTTCAGGTGCCGGAAGACGGGCTTGAGCATCAGGTCCCGATGCCGGAGGCACCGCCGCCCGAAACCCTGCCGACGGAGGCGGAACAGCGCGCGAAGGTGATGCACCTGTTGCCGGAGGCGGTGCGCGCGTCCTTCACCAAGAACTGGCCGATCGAGATGCGCCATGTCGAGCCGGTGGCCTTCCTCAATCCGGAGAAGACGGCACCCCTGCAGCGGGTCTGGTTCCGGGCCACCGGCGCGTTGCCGAATGCGCTGGCGCTGCATCAATGCCTGCTGGCCTACGCCTCGGACATGACGCTGCTCGACACCGCGTTGCGCCCGCACGGGATCGGCTGGTTCGATCACAAGGTTCAGATGGCCAGCCTCGATCACGCAATGTGGTTTCACCACCCGTTCCGGGCCGATGAATGGCTGCTTTATGTGCAGGATTCGCCATCCGCATCGGGCGCCCGCGGGTTCAATCGCGGCGCGATCTATCGCAGGGATGGGGTTCTGGTGGCATCGGTGGTGCAGGAAGGCCTGATGCGGCCCCGGCCCTGACAAAGCCAATAAACGGTGTTCAGCCGGTGATGCGTGTGATCGTCACCGCCCGGCGTGGCTTGGCGTAGAAGGTATCGGTCATCGGAATATCGCCGATGGTGGAGCCGGCCAGCGGGGGGACAAAATTATAGCGCACTTCCGCCAGAATCACGCTGCAGCCGGTCGCGGTGTTGCAGCCGGGCGGGAAAAGCCCATCCGGCACCGGAAGCGTGTCGCCGACCGCGTGGGCGCCGTTGCCGTTGGACGCATCGCTCCACAGCACCGTGCCGTCGCCGCCGATACTGGTCAGCACAATGCTGGTGGCGGCCTGCGGGAACGGAACCATGATCGAATTGGCGGCGGTGAAAATATCCGCCATGTCGGTATCGCTGACCCGGGTAGCCTGCGCGACCAGGTCTGCCGCACTGGATGCCACCGTGGTCACCTTCTGGTGGCAGCTAAGCGCATTGCAGACTTCCACCGTGCCGAAGAACAGCCCGATCATCACCGGCGCGATCAGGGCGAATTCCACGGCTGCCATGCCGCCGTCCTGGCGGCGGAATCGTCGTATCGTTTTCAGCATAGCGCGTTGCTCACATGCTGCTGGTCGGGATAGGGCTCGTTGCGGAAGGCGGCTGCCGCCGTCATCAGGTACTGGTCGCTCGGCATGTTGGACATCAAGGGCGCCATCAGCGGCGTCATGATGGTCCAGGGATAAAAGGTGCGGAACAGAACCACGCTGCAGGCGGTGGAGGTATTCACCGCCATATTGTTGGTGTTCAGGCTGCCGTCCGGGTTCAGCACGTCGGGATAGCTTGCCCCGCCGAAGCCGCCATAGACACGCAGATCGACTTTCAGATTGGCCTGGCAGGTCTGCAGGCTCATCAGTCCGGTCATCTCGCCGCAAACCGCGTCGGTCAGTTGGGATGCGGTGATGTCGCCTTTGAGCTGACCCGTGCGCACCATGCGCGCAGCATCGTTGGTGGCATTGGTCAGCGCCGATTGCGCAAAGAAAATCACACCGGTTTCGATGATGCCGAACAGGAACAGGAAAAACGCCGGCGCGACCATGGCGAATTCCACCGCGGCCATCCCGGATCTTGAATTCTTCCGCATCCGCAGCCTTGTGCGGCGCAGACGCGAAGCAAGTACACCCAGCCCGAACATGCTTTTCGCGCTTCTTATGCGACTTCAGCGTGCATTCTATGCGCACAGATAGCCAAAAGAAGCGAAACGATGAACCGTGCTGAAGAAAGCGTTATCGCGTGCCGTTTACTGTTAAGATTTGTCGAAAAACTCCCGACTTCCCCTCATCATGCGTTTACGTTCGTTTACGCGCGGGCGGTTAAAATGCGCGCCGATAACGCTTGAATAACCACGGCTCGCGAAAGCAGGGGTTTTTTTGCGGCGCCTTCCCGATACTTCTACGGACGACCAAAAGCGTTGGAGCTGGGGATGGGTATCGGAACCGCCATAGGTTTTGTTCTTGGCCGCTTGCGCGCCTTTCCCAGCGCAAAAAGCGCCAATGTCGCGATGATTTTCGGTCTGGCGCTCGTTCCGCTGGTGCTTGCGGCGGGTGCGGGCCTCGACATTTCGCGCGCGCTGGTGGTGCGCGCCCGCCTGGCGGAGGCGCTGGACGCGGCCGGCCTCGCGGTCGGCGCGACCAACGGACTGTCCCAAACCGAGATGGAGACGCTGGCCCAGAAATATTTCAACGCCAACTATACCGCCGATGCCTCTTTCGGCACGCCCGCACCCCTGACGGTGGTGCCGGTGGGCCAGCAGATCAGCCTCTCGACCACGGTGCCCATGCCCACCGCCATCATGCGGATTGTCGGCATCGATCAGATGAATGTCGGCGCCACCTCGCAGGTCACCTGGGGCCAGACCAAATTGTGGGTCGCACTGGTGCTCGACAATACCGGTTCGATGTGCGAGCCCGGCAGCCAGCCTTGCTCCGTTCCCATCTCCACCTCGAAAATGGCCGCGCTGAAGACGGCGACACATAATCTTCTTGGCATGCTGCAGAACGCCGCCACCAATCCGGGCGATGTGAAGGTGTCGATCGTGCCGTTCAGCAAGGACGTGAATATGGGCGCGTCCAATGTTGGCGCGGCCTGGGTCGACTGGACCGACTGGGAAGCCCCGCCGGCGAATTCCACACCGGGGTCCAGCATAGGGCCGGGTTCATCCTGCCCCTATGGCACCAGTACGTCGCCTTATGGCTATCGCTGCACCAATGGCGCCGCCAATGGCAGTTCCAGCACCAACACCATTCCGGCCAGCGGGCTGATCTGCCCCGGCGTGGACAATGGCCGCTACAATGACGGCCGTGGTGGCCATTATTACAATGGCTGCTGGAACAGCACGCCCACCAATACGAATACCAAGACCTGCACCCAGGTGGATAACAATTCGCAGACCTGCAACACGGTGACGGACAATACGGTGGGCTATACCGGCTCCACCAGTCCGGTTTCCAGCACGTCGTGCACCGGTTCGGGCCGGCGGCGAACCTGCACCACGACCACGGTGACCAAGTGGGCCAGCCGCTTCGATCACAGTTGGGTGGCGAACGATCACAGCACCTGGACCGGCTGCATCATGGACCGCAACCAGGATTATGACACGCTGAATACCGCGCCCACCGCCACGGATACGAAATTCCCGGCCGAGAACTCGCAATATTGCCCGCCCGGCACCATCACCGCGCTCGGTTCTGACTGGGCCACCATGTCAAGCCAGGTCGATGCGATGACGGCGAACGGCAACACCAACCAGACCGTCGGCCTCGCCTGGGGCTGGCAGACATTGAGCGACAGCGATCCCTTCAACCCCGGTGCCGTGCCGGAGGATACGCGCCGCGTGGTCATCCTCCTGACGGACGGCGAGAACACGCAGAACCGCTGGACCAACACGGCCTCCACGATCGATGCACGCACCAGCGCGGCCTGCACCAACATCAAGAACGATCACATCACGCTTTATTCGGTGCAGGTCGATACCAGCACCAATCCGCAGCAGTCGAGCATGCTGCAGAGTTGTGCCAGCGACCCCAGCAAATATTTCATGCTGACCAATGCGGATGAGATCGTGACCACCTTCAACCAGATCGGCACGCAGATCACAGACCTTCGCGTTTCACTCTGAACAGCTATCACGGGGCCGTCGCGCCCCCGAACTGGCCGCGCGCTTTCCCCTCTCCGCAAGGCGCGCGGCTTTCTTTTGCGCAAGTCTTTAAGAATTGCGCGTTAGGGTTTGCGGCATGAGCAGCTTCGAAGCCCTTCTCGACAAGGCGCAAGGCCGCCTCCCGCCGGATCTGCGCCGCGGCGGCAAGGCGTATGATCTGTTCGCCGCCATGCCTCTGATCGTGTGGTACGGGTTTTCCACGGTGGGGCGCTTCGGGGTGATTGCGGACGATCTTTCGCGCTTCGATCTCTCCCGGCCGGACCCGGCACTCGCCATCGATGTTCTGGCCAAGCTCAGCGGCACGTTGCTGGCTCTGCTGTTCGTCGTGTTCCTGTTCACGCGGCGCCCGCCGGTGGCCGGTGCGCGCGGGTTCGGGCCGCGGCTTGCCGCGGTTCTCGGTGCCTATCTCAGTGTCGGCATCCTGTTTCTGCCGATGCGCGAGAATCCCATGTGGCTCAACCTCGTTTCGACCCTGGTTATTCTCGGCGGGGTTGGTTTCGCGGCGCTGTCGCTCAGCCATCTTGGCCGTTCGATCAGCCTGATGGCCGAGGCACGCGCGCTTGTCACCACCGGGCCTTATGCGCGCATCCGTCATCCGCTCTACCTGGGGGAGCAGATCGCGATCTTCGGTCTTCTGCTGCAATATCTCTCGCCCGCCGCATTTCTGGTTGTGGCGGTCCAGTGCGCCTGCCAGTTCTACCGCATGGGGTTCGAGGAACAGGTGCTGGAAGAAACCTTCCCGGACTACGCCGCCTATCGCGAGAAGACTTGGCGGTTGTTGCCGGGCGTTTATTGAGGCGTGGTCCTCGCCATCCACCGGCGCGCGATGTGGCCGGCCAGCCACCAGAACAAGAGCGCCAATGCGATGCCCGCAATTCCATCTGCTGCATAATGCCACGCGAGGTGGATGGAGCCGATCACAATGGCGAATGCAAATGCGCCAAGTGCAAGGCCAAGCTTGCGGCTGGTACGCCAGCCCACCAGTGCCATCAGCACAGCGCTTGTTACATGCATGCTAGGCATGGCCGAGATGCCGCTCACTGCACCGAATGCGCTCTTGGAATAGGAGGCCCATAGCGCATTTTGAACATCCAGCGACCAAATGCGCCAGTGGCTGTCTGCCATCTGCAAATATTCCATCTGAGCGGCATACGGGTTGGGTTGCCCCGGATGCAGAAAGCCGTAAAAGCATGGTCCTGCCGACGAGAAAACCACAGCGAGCAGATTGCCAGCAATGAACCATGCGAATGAGAACGCCAACAAGAATTGTAGACGTAGCCCATCATTTGCCCCGAAGAACGCTTGCCAAAACAGGCAGCCAAACATGACTGGCAACCAGAGGTCATAAAGAAAATTGAGGCTGGCAGTCGCAAGTGGAAATCCCAAGATGGGCTGAAGGACTTCCCATGGGTGGTGACCAAGGAATGTCGCTTGATCCCATCTCATCAATGATGTGTCCCACGAGAAGGGGTGTATGAATGGAATGACGTCCTTCACTGCTGCAAAGCAGATCATTAGTGGGACGAAGATGATCAGAGAATGAAAAATGTAGCCAGCCCTGTTCCCTGTGCAGAACGTATCCGCGAATTGGCTTAGGAGCGCGACGGCAGGGTGTACCGCACTGGCTCGCCACAGACGGAATAATTGCCACAGTGCAAAGAGTGGCAGCGCGAATACGGCAAATACGGCCAAGGCCCCGAGAAAAAAAGCTGCTGCACCCCATGGGAGTTGAGTATCGTAGATAAAAGAAATTATCAGCGTGACGGCCGTGAATAGGGCGGCGCAGGCATAGAGCGGGATGTGATCGGGAAAGGTTCGCGCGATGCTCGCCGCAATCTGTGACTCGGGCCGCCGGACGTCGACTGTTTCAGTGGCCTGTAATATCTCGGTCATCGTGCATCACCCGCGCGCAATTGTGGGGCAGCAGGTGCCGTATGGCATCTGCTACTGCGCGGACGCCGCCTTGATGCTCATGTCAGAATGGCTATTGATCTCTTCATGCACGCCCTTGTGATAGTCAGTCACGTCGCCCGGCATCGGCATGGCTTCGCAATGGGCCGCAGTGCAGGTGTAGCTGTATTGATTGGCACCACGGTTCAGCGTCACCGCCCCCATGCGGCGGCCGAATACGGTGACGGGATCGTTGACTACCGGCTTTCCCTCCGCATTCAGCGCGATCAGGTTGGTGGTGCCGAAGGTCTTGCCCAGAATGAACACGCGCTTGGAATCGATCGTGGTCACATCGGCAATGGCCGGGTTGCCGAGATAAACCGCCGTGACCGGCTGTTTGAAGGTCACGATGCGCACCTCATCCATCGGAACCGCAATCCCTTCCGCGAACGCAGGTGCGGTGAATGCAGCGGCGGCTGCCAGAAAGCACAGGCCGGACATGACAGAACGCATGGGATTCCTCGCATGAAAGAACGGAGGCCACTTTAGGTCTGGGCCTGTAAAAGAACGCTTAAGTTTCGCAGGCCCGGATACGATGCGGCGGTCGATCTGTTTCTTAGGTGCGCGTTAATCCGATACGTTTAATTTTTACGTTTTCTCGCCGCGCGTATCGTAGCTTCGGCGCTTCGTTGACGTTCCCGGTGCGGCAGATCGGAATTGAAAAGGGGAAATCTGTGCGGCGATATCTCAGCGAAACCGGTGATGGTGAACCGCGCGCGACAATACTGGAATATGGCCTGACGGCCGCCCTGGTTGCCGTCGTGGTTGTGGCTCTGCTGCAGATCGCGGGTCTCCGGTTTTGACCGGTACCGCCTTGGCCCCCCGTAATACGCAAACACGGTAAAGAAGCGGTCAAGATTTACTTTGATGTTGCGCCGGAAAGGCTGGTTTTGTCTGAAAGCGGCACAGTTTGCACTGTTCCCTGCCGGCCGCATTTAAGCCGTCTTTAAGAGACCGGGCCTAATCTCGTGTGCATCCAGACCGCACGCCGGAGAGAATACGGCCACGGGAATGGATAACCAAGGGTGTCACTCAAGTGGAGGTTTCCATGACCAATCTTGTTTCGCGTTTTGTGCGCGACGAGTCCGGCGCGACGGCTATCGAATACGGCCTGATCGCCGCACTGATTTCTGTCGTGATCATCACCGTTCTGACGACGATCGGCACGAGCTTGCAAGCGAAGTTCCAGACCGTCGCGAGCGCCCTCTAATTCACGATCGCGTACAGACGTATCGCAGCGGCCGCCCGAAAGGGCGGCCGTTTGCATATTTGGTTTACCGGTTCGTGCCATGCTGGCCGCATGATCATGGCCTTCATTCCGTTCGCGTTTCTGCTCGCCCTGCTTGTCGTCGCGGCGGCCTGGGATGTTGCGAGCTTCACCATCCCCAACACATTGCAGCTCGGCCTGGTGCTGGCCTTCATCGCCTTCGCGCTTCTGGCTCCGTTGCCGCTTTCCGTTGTGGGCATGCATGTGCTGGCGGGCCTGGCCGCCCTTGCGCTCGGCTTTGCGTTGTTCGCCTTCGGCTATATCGGCGGCGGCGATGCAAAACTTCTGGCCGCGGTTGCACTCTGGCTTGGGTTCGGTGATTTGCCGGCCTATGTGCTGGTTGCCTGCGTCTTCGGCGGCGCGCTTTCGCTTGGCATTCTTGTGATGCGCAAATGGCCGCTGCCGGCTGCCCTCGCACGGCAGAACTGGTTGTTGCGCCTGCATGATCCGAAAGCGGGCGTGCCTTATGGCGTCGCCCTTGCCGCCGGTCTCTTCGTCATTCTTCCGCAGACGGATGTTTATCTGCGCGTCTTCGCTGGCTAATGCAATTGCGCAGGCTTCTGTTAAACAATTTCTAAGTGGTGGCGTGCTCCTATGCGGACAAAGGAGCCACCTCAATGGACAAACGCCGTCTTGCCGTAATCGGCTTTGCAGGCCTTGCCGCAATCGCCGCGATCTTTCTGATGCGCGCGCTTTTGGGCGGCGGCACCACAAAGGTCAGTGCCGAACCGGCACCGAAGGTCGCAACCGTTCAGGTGCTGGTCGCCAACGGCACGGTGGCGCCGGGAACGAAACTCTCCGCCGACATGGTGCGCTGGCAGGACTGGCCGAAGGTATCGGCCGAAGCCGGCCTGACCACGCATGAAACGGTGCCGGACCTGCCGAAATTCCTTTCCGATGCGGTGGCGCGTATGCCGCTCGTCGCCGGTCAGCCGATCACCGAAAGCAATGTGGTGCATTCCGAGAGCGCGGGCTTCATGGCGGCCAGCGTTCAGCCCGGCATGCGCGCAGTTTCAATCGGCATTTCGGCGGAAACGGGCGCCGGCGGTTTCATTCTTCCCAATGACCGGGTCGATGTCGTCGCCACCGATCAGATTTCATCCAGTCCGCGCCGCTTCCGCTCTCACACCATTCTTCAGGATGTGCGGGTGCTCTCGGTCGATCAGACCGCGAAACAGGAGCAGGGGCAGAAATATGTCATCGGCAAAACCGCCACCCTGGAATTGACGCCGTCACAGGCGCTTCTGGTGGCGCGCGCCGGTGCCACCGGGCAGTTGTCGCTCGCGCTGCGTTCGCTGGCGAGCCAGAACCCGAAATCGCCTGCCGCGGCGCTGGCCGCAGAGCAGGACAGCACGGGCAGCACCGAAGTTTCCGTCATCCGGTACGGGATTGCCCGTGTCGATCCGAATGTGAGCGGGGAGTAAATCGCGATGCGAAGGGGATTGATTGCCGGCGTTCTCGCAGGCGTCTTGGCGATCGCGGGGGGATCGGAAGGGTTGGCCGCACCGGCGCACAAGTCGCCCGCGGCCACCAGGGTGGTCAAACTGTCGACGCAAGGCAATTCCGCACAGCGGATGAACTTGGCCCTCAGCAAGGCGGCCATCGTCGAACTGGATACCGATGCACGCGACGTGCTGGTTTCCAATCCGGATATTGTCGATGCGGTGGTGCGGTCTCCGCGCCGCATCTATCTGCTCGGCATGAAAACCGGCCAGACCAATGCGTTTTTCTTCGATGCCTCGGGCCGTCAGATCCTCTCGCTCGACATCCGCGTTGAAAAGGATGTGACGGAGCTTCAGGCGATGATCCGTTCCGACATGCCGGATTCCAGCATCAAGGTCGGCGCCCTGAACGACAATGTGGTGCTGACCGGCACGGTGGCGAACGCCATGGCCTCGACCCGTGCCCAGGATCTTGCCGCCCGCTTTGCCGGTGGCGCGGACAAGGTCGTGAACATGCTGAAGGTCGATGCCAAGGAACAGGTGATGCTGAAGGTCCGCGTGGCCGAGATGCAGCGCCAGGTGGCCAAACAGTTCGGGATCGATCTTGCCACCGCAGGCGTGGCCGGCGGTGTGCCGTTCGCGGCCTCCACCTCCAATCCGTTCGGGCTTCTGGGCCGCGCACTTAGCGATCTGTCCGGTATCGGCGTGGGGCAGCTTTGCCAGGCCAGCACCGCCGCCGCCACCAGGGGCCAATGCGTGGGCGGGCGTAACAATGTCGCCGGTTCGCTGAAGGCGCTGGAAACGGTCGGCCTCGTCCACATGCTGGCGGAGCCGAATTTGACCGCGGTGTCGGGCGAAACGGCGAAATTCCTTGCCGGTGGCGAATTCCCGGTTCCGGCCAGCCGCGACCGCGATGGCAACGTCACCGTCACCTTCAAACAGTTCGGTGTCGGCCTCTCCTTCACGCCTATCGTAATGTCGGAAGACCGCATCTCGCTGCAGATCTCGACCGAGGTCAGCGAGCTGACCAACACCGGGGCCTTCACCCTGCAGGGCAGCACCACCACCGACGGCAACGGCAACACCGTTAATGTCGGCGGCCTCACCATTCCGGCGCTGAACGTCAGGCGCGCGGAAACCACGGTGGAGTTGCCCTCCGGCGGCAGCTTCGCGATTGCCGGTCTGTTGCAGCACACCACCAAACAGGAGATCGACCGTTTCCCCGGTCTTGGCTCCATGCCGGTGCTGGGCGCGCTGTTCCGCAGCCGCGACTTCCAGAACAACGAGACGGAGCTTGTGGTTCTCGTCAGCGCCTATCTGGTCGGTCCCACGGCGGAATCGAAACTGGCGGCGCCGACCGATGGCTTCATCCCGCCATCCGATGCGCAGACCATTTTCATGGGCCGTCTCAACACCATGTACCACGGCAAACCCGATGCGGTCCGTTCGGCAGCCAATGGCGATGCCGGCTACATCGTGAAATGAGGGCGAAGAGCATGAACACGAAACATCTGTTGCGGCTGGGCGCGCTGGCGGCGGTTCTTCTGGCCGGAAGCTGCGCCAACGATCCGGCCACCACGCGCTTCGCCGATGGTGCGGCCAATCATCCGATCACGGTTTCGCCCAGCTACAAAACGCTGAGCCTGCCGTTTGTCGCCGGCAGCGGTTCGTTGAACGGCGAGAATGAGGCGAAGTTCGAGGCCTTCGTGCAGGATTTCCGTTCCCGCGGCAATGGCGCGATTTCGGTTTCGGCGCCGGCCGGCCCGGGCGCGGCCGACACCATCCGCTATTTCGGCGAGAAGCTGGCGAGCCTTGGTGTTGCGCGCACCAGCATCATGGTCGGCACCCATGACATCGCCAATGGCGGCAGCAATGTCACGGTCGGTTACCTCGCCTATACTGCGCGCGCCGGCAATTGCCGGGACTGGTCGGAGGATGCGGCCGACACCTGGACCAATGAGCCGATGCCGGATTTCGGCTGTTCGGTTCAGCACAACATCGCCGCCATGGTTGCCGATCCGCGCGATCTTCTTGGCCCGCGCCCGATGGGGCCGGGTGATGCCACGCGGCGCGCAACGATCATGAACAAGTATGAGAAGGGCGAACCGACGGCTGCGACCAAAACGTCTGATCAGTCCGGCAATGTCTCGCAGGTTCAATAATCAATTCGGAGCAGGTTATGGAGAAAGCCACGCCGGAAAACGGCCGAGGGGACGGCGAAGCGGCATTCGGTGCCGCACCGCATGAACGTCCGGTGCCGCGCATTTCCATTCACGCCTTCTGCGAATTCCCCGACAGCGGAACCGCACTGCAGCGGGCCGGCACCGACCGCCGCCTGTCGAAGGCGCATCTGACGGTTGAGCTGGGCGGGCTGGAAGCCGCGATCGAACATTACCGCGGCCAGGTCACGCCCAATCTTCTGATCGTGGAAACCCGCCTTCAGGGCGATGAGGCGCTCGCCGAACTCGATCGTCTGGCCGAGGTCTGCGATCCCGAAACCAAGGTGGTCGTGGTCGGCCGCGTCAACGATGTGGAGCTTTACCGCGAACTGATGCGCCGCGGCGCCAGCGAATATCTCGTCGCCCCGCTCGATCCCTTGCGCCTGATCAGCGTGATTTCCGGGCTCTATCTCAATCCGCAGGCGGCCCCCATCGGCCGTGTTGTCAGCTTCATCGGCGCGCGCGGCGGTGCGGGGTCTTCCACGCTGGCCCACAATGTGGGCTGGAGCGTTGCAGAATTCCTCCACATCAACACCACGATCGTCGATCTCGATCTGCCGTTCGGCACCATGGGCCTCAATTTCAACGAGGAAACGGGGCAGAGCGTGGCCGACGCGCTGACCGCGCCGGAACGGCTGGACGATGTGCTGCTCGACCGGCTGCTGCTGAAATCGGGCGATCATCTGTCGCTGTTCACGGCACCGGCCGCGCTGGAACGCGAATTCGATATCCAGCCTCAGGCGTATGAGGCGGTGATCGATGCGGTGCGCCAGTCCACGCCCTGCGTCATTCTCGATCTGCCGCGGCAGTGGTCGCGCTGGGTGAAGGATGTGCTTCTGGCCTCCGACGATATCGTGGTGGTGGCAACGCCGGATCTTGCGGGCCTGCGCACCGCCAAAAGCCTTTGCGATCTTCTGAAACAGCAGCGTCCGAACGATGCGCCGCCCAAGCTCGTGCTCAATCAGGTGGGCCAGCCCAAGCGCCCCGAGATTCCGGCACGGGATTTCGCGGAATCGGCCGGACAGGCGCCGTCTCTCGTGCTGCCCTACGAACCGCAATTGTTCGGCACCGCCGCCAACAATGGCCAGATGCTGATCGAAGTGCAGCCCAAATCGCCGGTTTCCGAAGGTGTGCGGCGCCTCGCCGAGCTGGTCACCGGGCGTACCGTCAGTTCTGAAGCGCAGAAAGGCGCGCTTCCCTTCCTCAACAGCCTGCTCGGACGCAAACAGGCCTGACCATGTTCGGAAAGCGCAGCGCGAACGCGACACAGGAGTTGCAGTTTCCACCCCGGCCCGCGCCGGCGGAAGGGGGCGCCAGTGCCCCGCCGCCGAAAGTGGATGGGGGGAAGGCTGCCGCCGTGCCTCCACCGGCCGCCGGCAATGGTGCGCAAAGCGCGCCCGTCCTGCAGCCACGGCCGCCGGTGCCGCCTGCCGCCAAGCCCATCCGGGCGGCGGATGAAGGGCGCTCCGAAGACTATTATCAGATCAAAACCACGATCTTTAACGCGCTGATCGACACCATCGATCTGGCGCAGCTGGCCCAGCTCGATCCCGATTCCGCGCGCGAGGAAATCCGCGACATCGTCAACGAGATTATCTCGATCAAGGCGGTGGTGATGTCGATCGCGGAGCAGGAACACCTGCTCCAGGACATCTGCAACGACGTGTTGGGGTATGGGCCGCTCGAACCGTTGCTGGCGCGCGACGATATCGCCGACATCATGGTCAATGGTGCGGGCCGCGTCTTCATCGAAGTGGGCGGCCGGGTACAGCTGACCCCCATCCGCTTCCGCGACAACGCACAATTGATGAACATCTGTCAGCGCATTGTGAGCCAGGTTGGCCGCCGCGTCGATGAAAGCTCGCCGATCTGCGACGCGCGTCTGCTTGACGGCTCCCGCGTCAACGTGATCGCGCCGCCGCTCGCGCTCGACGGGCCCACGCTCACCATCCGAAAATTCCGCAAGGACAAGTTGACGCTTGAGGATCTGGTGCGCTTCGGCTCCATCAGCCCGTCGGGTGCGCGCGTCCTGGGCGTGATCGGACGCTCGCGCTGCAACGTGCTGATCTCCGGCGGTACCGGCTCGGGCAAGACGACATTGCTCAACTGTCTCACCGCCTATATCGATGCGGAAGAACGCATCATCACCTGCGAAGACGCCGCCGAATTGCAGCTTCAGCAACCCCATGTGGTGCGGCTGGAAACGCGGCCGCCCAACCTCGAAGGCCATGGTCAGATCACCATGCGCGATCTGGTGCGCAACTGTCTGCGTATGCGTCCCGAACGCATCATCGTGGGCGAGGTGCGCGGCCCCGAAGCCTTCGACCTGTTGCAGGCGATGAACACCGGCCATGACGGCTCGATGGGCACGCTCCACGCCAACTCCCCGCGTGAAGCCATGTCGCGTCTGGAATCGATGATCACCATGGGCGGCTTCCAGCTTCCCACCAAGACCATCCGCGAAATGATCGTGGGTTCGATCGACGTGATCGTGCAGGCCGAACGCCTGCGTGACGGTTCGCGCCGCATCACCCGCATCACGGAGGTGATCGGCACCGAAGGCGATGTGGTGATCACGCAGGACCTGCTGACCTATGAAATCGTCGGTGAGGACGAAACCGGCCGGATCCGCGGCCAGCATGCCGGCACCGGCATTGTGCGGCCGAGCTTCTGGGAACGTGCGCGTTATTTCGGGCTGGAGCGTGAACTGGCCGAGGCGCTTGACGCCTGTCAGGTTTAAAGGGCGGCGGCCGGCATGGGAACATTCGCACTCTATGTGGTTGCCACGCTCCTGATGTTCGGGGCGCTCGGCGGCCTTGCCTGGGCCTTCACGGGGCCTGGCGTCAGCGGCAGGACGCAGAAGCGCATGGCCGCGGTGGCCGCACCGGCCGGCGGCCGGGCGGGCAATGCCGCTGCTCGCAGTCCGGGCGAACCGGGCCAGCGGCGCAAGAACGTCACCGCGCTGCTGAAGGAAATCGAAAAACAGCAGAAGGTGCAGAAACAGCGCCCGTCCCTGCGCAAAAGGCTGGCGCGCGCGGGCCTTGCCATTTCGCCGCGCGGTTTCTGGATCGCGAGTGCGATTGCCGCCGGTGTCGTTGCGTTTCTCTGTTTCGTCACCGGACAGAACATCATCGTTGTCGCGCTGGCGGCGTTCGCGGCCGGGCTCGGCCTGCCGCGCTGGGTGGTGGGTTTTCTCACCAAGCGGCGGCAGAAGAAGTTCACGCAGGAATTCGCCAATGCGATCGATGTGATCGTGCGCAGTGTGCGGTCCGGCCTTCCCACCAACGATGCCCTGAAGATCGTGGCCAAGGAAAGCCCCGAGCCCGTCGGTTCCGAATTCCGCACGCTGCTGGAAGGGCTCAAGGTCGGCGTCAGCCTCGATCAGGGGCTCAAGCGCATGTACGACAGCATGCCGACGGCGGAAGTCAGCTTCTTCGCCATCGTGATGACGATCCAGCTCAAATCGGGCGGCAATCTGTCGGAAGCGCTCTCCAATCTTTCAGCCGTGCTGCGCGACAGAAAGCGGCTTCAGGGCAAGATCAAGGCGATGTCGTCGGAAGCCAAGGCGTCGGCCGGCATCATCGGCTCTCTGCCGCCGGTGGTGGGCGGCATCGTGTTCCTGACGTCGCCGGATTACATCTCGCTCCTGTTCACCGAGCGGGTGGGCAATCTTCTGCTCGCGGCCTGCGCCGTGTGGATGGGCATCGGCATCGCGGTGATGCGCAAGATGATCAATTTCAAGCATTAAGGGTGTAGCGCGGCCATGTTCGACATCGGCATCCTGAACATCCTGTTCGACGTCAAGTTCCTGGCGGCCGCGGTTGCGGGCGTCGTCGCCTTTGCCACCATCATCACGCTCGGCCTGCCGATGATGGACCGCTCCACCCTCAACAAGCGGTTGAAGGCGGTGTCGGAGCGGCGGGAGGAATTGCGTGCCCGCCATCATGCCGCGCTGCAGAAGCGTGCGTCGCTGCGCACCGAACCGGTCGGCTTCATGAAGCAGACGCTGGAACGGCTGAAGCTGTCCAACATGCTGGAATCGCCCGACACACGGGACAAGCTGGCCCAGGCCGGCTATCGCGGTCAGGCGCCGATGATCGCTTTCCTGTTCTTCCGCTTTGCCGCGCCATTCATCGTGTTCGCGCTGGCGCTGCTTTATATCTTTGTGCTGACGAACTTCAATCTGCCCGGTCTGACCAAGCTGATGATTTCGATCGGCGCCGGGCTGATCGGGTATTATCTTCCGGATCTGTTCATCTCGAACCTGATTTCACGGCGGCGGGAATCGATCATGCGTGGCTTTCCCGATGCGCTTGACCTGATGCTGATCTGCGTCGAATCGGGCATGTCGATCGAGGCGACGTTCAACCGTGTCGCCAGCGAGATCGGCGTGCAGTCGCCCGAACTGGCAGAAGAATTGGGCCTGACCACGGCGGAACTATCCTATCTGCCGGATCGCAGCCAGGCGTTCGAGAATCTCGCCAGCCGTTGCGGCCATGCCGGGGTGAAGGCGGTGGCGACCGCGCTGAACCAGGCGGAATATTATGGTACCCCGCTCGGCCAGGCGCTGCGCGTTACCGCGCAGGAAAACCGTGAAGCCCGCATGGCCGAGGCTGAGCGCAAGGCCGCCTCGCTTCCCGCCAAGCTCACCGTGCCGATGATCCTGTTCTTCCTGCCGGTGCTGTTCGTGGTGATCATGGGCCCCGCCATCATGCGGGTGATGCACACGCTGCATCATTAAGAGCGCAATCGGAAAAGTGGGAACCGGTTTTCCGACAAATTGCGCGACAGATAAAAGAGCGCAATCGGAAAAGTGTGAAGCGCC